>ENA-UOUE01001267-UOUE01001267.1-compost-metagenome-genome-assembly--contig:-NODE-1267-length-16693-cov-13.183799_pt1 | contig 16693 bp, 15 predicted proteins | sample MGYA00238146_ERZ747223 | MGnify/ENA primary metagenome ERZ747223 (study PRJEB28781, sample SAMN06268865) | compost metagenome | isolation source: single cell | place: USA: California, Emeryville, Joint...
TTCACGGCTTGGAGTATTGTACTTAAAAATCCAGGACTGTTTGGAATGAGCTGAAACGATTAATTTTAGTGCACCATAACGACATTGCGCACAGGGACCTGAAGCCGCAGAATATATTAGTAGGAGAATCTGGAACCTTTAAAATCGCCGATTTTGGCGTGTCAACTCTCGTGAGTCACGATTCAATTCACGATTGCGAAGGAACATATCATTTCTTGGCACCTGAACTTTGCAACGTCGATTTCGTTTCATATTCAGGAAAGGCTGCTGATATTTGGTCGATGGGAACGACTTTTTTCGCCTTTACTTATCACAGAGTCCCCTTCAACGCATCTACCCACCACGAACTTTATGAGTCGATACTAAATGACCCGTATCTCCTTTCTAATGACTAATTAAATTTTCATCGTCTCTCTCTCTCATGTTAGATTGGTTTTTCGAGATGATCTAAGGATCATTTCCCCAGGCCTAAGAGATCTGCTCTCAAGAATGCTTGACAAAAACCCAAAGTCAAGAATTTCAATCAGGTATGTATAGTTTCATAACTGAAGTCTTTATAGTATATAATGCATTTCATCACAAGTGAGATCTTGAAACATGAGTGGCTCTTGGAGGGTACCACAAGCAAGGATAAGTAAATTCTTCTCTCTGAATTTGAGCCAATTAATTCATAGGATATACGAATTAAAGAAGGTTGAAGTCACAACAACTGAAATTCACAACGCTTTATTGCCAATGAGATCGGTGATGTTCGTGGTATCAGTGCTAATATTTTCAGATTGCTAAGATCTATTTTTGTTTAAATTATCAAAGACTCGACTGCTTTTCAGGGTTAAATCAAAGAAAAGTACGCACAAAGTGATGAGCGCACTAGAATGCAAAAATACACTGAAAAAGTTTTAATAAGAATGAATGATTCTTGACATTAATTTTTGCTTGATTGAATATAGGAAAAGATTGTCTAGACAAAGGACTGTTGAAATAACACCTACTTTAGAAAGACCCGGTGGCAACAAAAAAATTAAGAAGTTTGCGAGTTATTCCTAGAAGGGGGAGGCTTTAAAGGATGAAGTGTTTATAAGCAGTCAGTTTTGGTTAGTTGTTAGCATATATGTATATGAAGTTTTTGTAAAAATATGGAATTTTCCGATTTTGTTGGATGGATATGATATATTTGTGGATTTCTTCAGATCCGTCCTGAGATGCATGAATTCATATTTCTATTGAATATAACGGTTAATTCGTCCTGCTATGCTCATGATATTGACAACTGAACGCTCTTTCATATTTATTCTAAACTAGGAAATTAAACTCTTTGTTCAGTATTAGAAGCATTTTTAGTATGAGATTTTGAAAAAAATGACATTGATGAAGCTGCATAACTAAAATTTATTAGTTAAGGCTCAATAGAGATTTCTCTTAGTGTGATCACATAGGTTAGTTGAAAATATACCATATTGATCACGGAATGAAGTTCACACGCAAATAAATGATGAAGAGATGGCAGTTAATGGGAGCAAGACCATTAAACATGTGGAATGATTGCCCAAACTTCGATCCATTCAGGTGTAAAGACATGTTCGCCTATGAAATAAATTCAGAGTTGTCTGCGCTTCTAAAATTCTTACCTGCGAGGAAGACCTTAGCCTCTTCTTTCTTAAGCTTCATTCCTGTGATGTAATCGATTTCGACTTCGCTCTTACATTCCTGGAAATTGTCCTGCAGAGAGAATGCGTTAAGGTGATGTATAAACACTCAATAATGTACCGAAATGGCTAGATCGATACTTCCGAAGCTAAACTCTCCGGAGTTCTGCCACTGATACACGTGTCTGCCTGAACTAGGAACAGGATTCGGAAGTAATTTGCAATCCTTCTTTAAATTGAATAAGAAACAGGTTGAGTCTCCAAAGAATCTATTTGATCGCATAAATTAATAAGAATTCAAATGAAAACACAGTTACTTTCCTCTCTCCATGGTCCATGGATGTGAGGCATAGCCTCCAAACTTCTCATCTTTATTCATCATAAGAATCACGTTAGGATAGGGTTGATCGGTGAATTTCTTCTGAAGATCAATTTTCGTGATCGCTTCACCATAACTACTGTAAATGAGCTCGGTTCCTGGAGGAGCAGAGAGATTCATCGGGAGATTTAGGTACAAGATCCTTAATTCTTCGCCTTCTAGAATACGAGAGCTTCTGAACGCTTTATTGAGAAGTTGTGAAACTTGATTATCAAGCATCTGCTTTTTAAGGGCAGCTCCTTTAGCGTTCGCATCTTTCGAAAGTGAATGTGTTGAATTTTGAATTCCAATTGTGTTATTTCGATCATCGTCGCCTCCAAAGCCTGGACCATCAACTCGAGTACGCATTACTTTATCCATCGAAGCGAAGTTGGTGCCAGCATCTTTGCCTCCAGTTCCATCTGTTTTTCAAATTAAATCCAATTTGCATTGAAAGTATCTTACATTGATCAGGTCGCCCTCCGCCGGTTGTCCATGCCATTTGATTTGAATTTCCATCCATGTCTCTAAAGAAATAATTCCCTTGTAAATATCAGAAAATGTGATCTAGTACCTGTTCTCTTCGTATTGAAGATTCTTCCCCAGTTTTGTTGGAATATTATTCTTTACGAGGTTTCCACTGGCAATCGACTTTAATACGACTTGTGAGTTATCCGCCAAATGATGTTTTCCAAATATATTAGTTCTAAACTTTGAAGAACCAACAATTCCTGCTCTGAAAATTAGTTCAGTTACAGATCAAAATAAGTCGCTGTGACAATATTTACTCTCCTTCAGAAAAGTTTATCAGATTTTTTTCAGTGTTGTAACTGTCATCATTCATTGCTCTCAGTTTCGAGTCAGATAGCACAGCGACTCTCCCTTCTACTCTCATGTCAGCTTGCACGTTGGTTATGGTAGGGACATTTGACAAATTAATAATTTCGCTTCTCATCCTCTGATGTCTTGACCAAGAGTTGAGATAGTCTGCTGGAGTTAAAATTCCTTGCTGGTATTTGAGGAAAGATTGCAACCACTGAATTTGCTCGTATTGCCGTTTAATTTCCAGCTGATCTCCAATCAGGAAACTCATTTTCTTTTGGGTTTCATCCTGTAGCATTTTCAACGCCTCCTGCAAGCTCTGATAGATTTTCTCTTCCACCTGAGCCGCATTTTGGTTAATTTCTTTTATCTTTAAATCGATTTGGGATAATAATTCTGTCAGTTGATTCTTTCTTTTTTCAAGCAGAGGGTCAATCTGTTTAAAACAATGTTAGAGAATCTAAATGACGCTAAAATCAGTACCTGATTTGACTCAGCAAGAGCTTTTTGATACGCATCTGATATTTTCACTAGGGGATGGTTTGCGTGATCTCCAGTTGAATGAGAGCCATTAATTTTGCAGTAGACGCAAATCGGCTGGTTACAAACCGAGCAGAAAAATTCGAGTTTATATTCGTTATGCTGAGGACAGATACCAAATTGTTTTGGTCGCTATGAATATTAGCTATGAGACATTCATGGGAGACCAAATTTCACCTCGCTAATTGGAATTCTTTTGTGCTTGTTAGCCAGCTTGCCACTTCTTTGATGCTGTTCCTCATCGCAATCATAGCACAATCCTACATCATCGTTCGTGCAATATACATTCGCGGGACTCTCTTGGCAGTTATCACAGACAGGAATCTAATTAAAATGCTTCATTCAATTGAGCACATAGATGGCATCATTACAGTCAAGGCTTCTTCTTTCAAGGTATCAAATTCGAACTGCACAATGTATACGGGAAGGACCTACATATCGGTTATTGTGGATATCGGCTGCAGACAGTTAGTCATACCTGAGTGTTGTCGAAGAGAATGTAATCATGCTTGTATAATTTAGAGTCTTCTTCCTCCTCAGAGCGCATTATATAGACACTATCAAAACCATATGGAAGATTCTTTTTATTTTTGATCATGTTTCCACTCTTCAGTGACACACAGTACGAACGTCCACAGGCTACTTTCAAGAAGAATAATTCATAAATCCGACTCTTGCCTTGATAAACTCCCTGATTGAGTGTAATATGGCCAGTTGGAAACAGGAGTCCTTGAGGAGGGAAATCAAATCCTTTGTTGCAGACTTTTTCAGGTCGGTTATTTTCATCGAGTAAACTGGTTTCCAGCCACGATTCAAGTGTTAGTAAGCCCTATGGTTAAGACAGTGAAATATGATATTTTGCCCTAAGGAGAAATGAATGGATATTTACTTTATTCTTTTTTTCGAAATTCATCGTCATGTTGGGATTCGCAATCGACCAAATATTCTTAATAACGGCCGTTGAACTGCCAAGGGAAATTTGTAAGAAGTATTCAAGCCTTGACCATTCTTGACTGTTGGATGAGACTCTTGCGAACTTGTTCAAAAATGAGGCCTGAGACAAAGGGGCTCCTGACATGAAATAAAATTAACTAAAATTCAAATACTAATTAATACTCATCGGAAAAATTAAAGAAAAACTGCCTCCTTATCCTATACAATTTAGTCTCTTCAGATGTACTTCGCATCTCATTTCAGGGAACGTGCATTTTTCGATTTTATCTGGAGGAAATGAGGCAGAATTTTAGTTTTAATTCAAAATTCTGTTTTGAGTTTATTCAACAAATGGCCGAAGAGAAGTGTTCTTCAATGGGATGGGATATTCATCCAGAAAAACGTCATGATCCACTCAAAAACGAATTGTAGGTCCAATGTTCAGTAAAATTTGCAGAATTTTTCTTAAATTTCTTGTTTTCTCTCATGACTAATAAATATTATCTGCTTTGAAATTTACAATTCATAATTGTATGAATTCATGATGTGAAAGCAAAAGACGAACAATATTTATCAAGATAACCTCAATTCATTTTGGATCATATTTCTTTTGCTGTACTTTGAAATATAAGAACTTTTTGCTCAAAATTTTTTCAACTCGCATCTGGACTTTAAAGGTCCCTCGTCCTGCGCTGATTAGCCAGAATGTTTCTGCTTTTGCTTTCTTGTAAGTTGCTAAGAAATGATAAGCTAAGAGATCTCTGTAATTAGTTCAGATAATTTTTGGTTTTTATCAAGAGGAAAATATTTCAATAAAAAATTAGAATGATAAAGCAAACTCAGAAGGTCTCTCGCTTATTCTTCAATGCGAACCGGATGTTCTCGACTACTCAAACTCCTCCACCAAAGCACGGAGTAGATATGGACAGAAAACCTGATGAAACAAGCAAGTACACGGCTCCTAAATACGATCCACTTGAATTTGAGCACATGAAGTACAAAGATGAAAGAAATAATCTGTTTACTGGCTACACTTCACAAGAACTCTGGGGTAAGAAGTACGGTCTGAAGCATTCAGACGAGGTAAAGGCTGAGATTAGAAAGGACAGTATATTTGCTCTGTTTGTTTTTCTGGGAGTCGTGTACTTTGCCGTCGGAGCCAGAGATAAATGGGTTGAGGAAACCGCAGCATTCCAAGAGTATTTGTATCATGACATGAACTACAACAGATTTGCTGAACAAGGCAAGAACAACTCCCAATAATTGCAATTTCTTGAAGAGGAACGAGCAGAATGGATAAGCATCGAATTTTGAGAAAAGAAGCAAACTGTTATTGAGAATAATTGATTGTTCACTTGGATTTGTTGCAATTGATATATACAATTGTAAGTGAAGGTCATTTTGCCATCCGTTCATCAATCAACAAACCAGACTTCAATGAATATTTTCTGAATTTAGAAAGAACAGTAGGTTCAGGCAACAGCAGCAGAGGAGATATATAATCTCGATAAGCAGGAGGAATGTAAATTTAGCTGAAATAATATTTAGCGACTATAACAAAGCATAAGTTCAATAAAACTGTGAGTACACAATGCTAGCTAGGCACGTTGTATGAACAGGAGGATTACTTTCATAAGCTCTAGGACTAAACAAAGCAGCTAAATCCCAAAATGGGGTGCTAAAGTTGAAATTTTTAGAGTCGCACACTAGGAGATTCAATAAGTTAACTTCATGGGTTTCAAACTCATGAAATTTAAGATTGTAGTGCAATAAAAATTATATCAGAAATGGGAAAGCCACAGTCCAAGGAAAGCCAAGAGGATTTAAGTAAGTTTTATAGCAGATTTTTCATTCTGATGAAATATTATAGATCAATTAGCAGGTCTTGATCTTGATAAAGTGGAAATCTCGAGCCCTTTCGAATTTAAGAAAGGAGTTCAAATGGTAATATATCAATGCATGTGGTTCTTCGAATAACTTTAATTTCAAAAGAAAATCGATCAAGAAACAGGAGAGATGCGTGATGTTCCTGATGTGTGGGCGAAAGGTAGGCTTCCTTGTTTGTGTTTACTTCAGATGCTGTTCAAATATTAGCGGAAATAAACAATTTACGAACCCAATCAACGATTGCCTCGGACATGCTACCTGACTGTGTGAGACCGAAAGCTCCCTCACAAGATCTCATCGGTACTCCTGATATACAATACTATGCGGACTTAATAATACACGAATAGACAGTATAAATAGCTCTCCTATTTACATTGGGAAACCAGAAGCTGTTGTGCACAATTTCCATGTTGAAATCGATAAAAACGCAGAGTATGGACTGAAAGGACTCCCTCTTGAGTGGAAGATATACCTTGAAGCGTCAGGACTGACCAAAAAGGAAATACAGGATAAACCGCAAGAAATGTTGAATGTTTTATTGGTAACGACTGGTCAAAGAGAAGCACAGCCTCCTCCAAAAAAAGAAGTTGAAACCCAAATGCGTAAGGTGTTAGAGTTCAAAACAAACGACCCTTCAGAAGATTTGCATTTCGATTCAAAAGTCGGAAAAGGAGGTCAAGGAATGGTGTTTTTAGCTTGGAAAAAGGACAAAAAGGACGAAGTATATGCTGTTAAGCTCATGCGAGTGAAAGATAAAAACTCAGAGTACAAGATTAAGAAGGAAATTGCGATTGGAATCCTGGCGAAATCAGATTATGTCATTAACTTCTACGATATGTACAAATTCAAAGGGTAAAATTACCTCTTCTTGTGCATTACAAAGCCGACATCGGGCTAACTAACATCTAGATGCATCTTTTTGGTAATGGAGTTCATGGACGCTGGAAATCTAACAAAGTTTATCATGAGCTATATGAAATCAATCCCCGAAAACGTGATTGCCTATATCTTGCACAAGACTCTTAAGTAATCAACATTCATTGTGTCTCGTGATTGATTCGGACAGAGGAATAGAGCAGTTGCATGACAATTATAAGATTCATAGAGATTTGAAATCAGATAATGTACTCCTTGGCAAGGACGTAAGAAATATTATAATTTTCACATGATTTTTTTTACCTGCAATGCATAGGGAAGAATAAAATTGGCTGACTTTGGGTTTGCGATCCAACTAACCCAAGAAACCAGGCACAGGACATCAGTGGTCGGTACACCTTGCTGGATGGCACCAGAGTTAATTCAAGTACCGCTATCCCAATGATTATTATAGGTTCTTATTGTTTCTGCACTTAGGAAACTGAGTACAATGAAAAAGTTGATATCTGGAGCTTGGGGATAGTAGCATTGGAGCTGGCTTTGGGTGAACCTCCTTATCTTCGAGAGCCTGCGGTCAAGATCATGTATAAAATATCCGTAAATGATCCACCTAGGCTCCAGGATTTCGCAGGCAGCAAGAAATGGTCAGATAAGGTAAGCGATTATTTGTTGTGACAGACAAAGAAATATTAATAATTGTCTAGTTCTGCAAATTTGTAGCCAGGTGTTTGGTAAAAGACCCCGCTGAAAGGCCAACAGCGAAGGAGCTATTGGAAGATCCTTTCTTAAAAACAGCGGATAACACTGAGAATCAAAAGCATTATTTAGGGATGCTAAAAAATATTCAAGAGATTAAGAAGGACTACGCTGCTTTGAAAGAAATCCCACATTAATATAAGCTTTTATGATCTTATTGTTAAACTCCATTTTACAAATCATACTGTCGTGAATTTTAATGGTGGAAAAAAATATGCCTGTAAAATCACGCTCTTGCGACGATTAGGCGAAACGATTCTGAGTTGTACTTTTTCATAAATATTTATCCAAAAAATTTAATTTGAATCAATGGGCCATAGAAATATCAAAAGTTTACTACAAATCCTATTTGTCACGTGGCATCTTGGTTTGCATTGCAACAGTACTATGTAAGTTTCGCGGCATGACTGGATTGCTTCATAGACCCTTAAACTGATGATAAATTTAAAATATCAAAATGGAATATAGCTTTAAGAATATATGAGTAAATGACAAACTAACAATAATGTCACTTCCTATGAACTGAATTTCATGGCGATAAGAATAGAAGATGCTCTATCTTTTCCATTTAGGCTCCCTGTCGGATCACTACTTCGTCAAATCGCAATAGTATCCAAAGAATTATTTACAGTAGTTGTAATGAAACTAACTGCATGACCAATAATGTAACATCTCTTATTGGAGGTTACGCAGGAGATACAGAAGATCTTTCAATTGAAATAAAAACTACTGATTTCAATTGAGCTCAATTATTCGTGTGAAGTTCAGAGATTGTGTTGCTGGCGAAGTGAAAAAATAGGATAAACGGAAAAAAGAGCTGTAGAGTCTGTCCAAGTCGGGAGTTTTCATTTAATGGTGACAGTACCACTTATAAAAAATGCCCTATTGGAGCCATTTGTGCAGATGCTACTAGGCAAAGGGTATTGGAGAAATATTCCCAATATATCAGAAAAGGTGTTAAAGTGCAACGATACACATAGTCAAAGCGATTTTAGTCGGTGTATTGGTGAGTCCGAATCAAGGTGTGAGGCAGGATTCAAAGGGCCAATTTGCATCAATTGCAGGATACACGCGAACAGGATCAGATGCCAAGTTTACTTGTGGAAAATGTAACGAAAATGGATGGCAGCTCTATCTCAATTCAATCTTCTTTTTTTCACTATTTCTGGCAAGACTGGAAGAGGCTACTACGAAGCTTTTCAGAGCGAAAATGAAAATACTGTGATTCCAACTTTTGGTCCCTACGTCAATCTCATTGCGACCTATTTTCAGATCATCACAATAATTAGCGTTTTTGATGTCAAGACCTTCAGCTACCTCTTCAGCTTCACCTCAACTCTTGGTGATAAACTATTCACTTGCTCCGTTGGAATGTGAATCCTGAGAATTTAATGACAATCAAGATCATATTGTTGCTCTTCAGCCCTCTTCTCAAATGGATTATTCTGATCGTGTATTTTGTTATTAAAGGATTGAATCGTAATAAAAAAATGCTTATTGGAGCGTCTGATCTCTCTTTCTTCCTCCTTGAATAACCTCAAATTATTGCAGGACTCCTTGGATTTTTAGTATGCCGCAAGCTCGATCCTGATAGCTCAGCTACTTTTATCCAAGGAAATGAATATTTCTCTTGTGATCAAGATACCGGGCCCTAAAGCACTGGGTTGTCTATCCCGCCCTTTCTATCTTCTGCTTGCTTCCATTGGTTCTGCTTTTGCTCGTATATATCAAGAAGAAGCAAACTCAATAGTGAATGGGTAAGATGTAGTTTAGGATCGCTTTACAAAGGTCTCAAGAAGGACTCGTATTTCTGGGGTTTTGTTGGGAACTATTCAAAGATAGGATTGATCGTCACCACGAAGGTATTTATTATAAACACCTTAGAATTATTAGCTCCTCTGCTAATAACCTGGTTCTACATTTACAAGCATCTGCTTGATTGGAGAAAGCCATATTTATCACAGCAATTATTACAAGCTGAAAATTACACTTTAAACGCGTACCTGATCACGATATTCTATGCATATTTCATGATAGGTAACGAAGACAAAAGTCTGCTGATAGTTTTTTACTTGGTACTCATCGCCCTGGCAAAGATTTATGCTCTGGCCTTTGTTGTATTTGCGCTCTATGTGATGTCTAAGAGAAAAGCTCTGGATAAATATTTGCAGATGAAGAATAGCAAGTGTTGGCAAATATTAGAAAGAATATTCGTTCGAAGACAAAGACCCCACAGCCCCAAAGATGTCTGTTGCTTCCAAAAGAGGAAGGAAGAATCACTGATTCTATGATGGAAGAGGATTTAAATGAGAAGAATGAGAGCCTCCGCAAGTGTAACACTATGCAATCATTTCCATCTCTTTGACACATTTGCCTTAGCTTTATATTGTTGAAGATTGGCGAGCATAGAGAAACATTATAAGTAAGAAAGCCATTTTATTGAGGAAGTGCACATCAAAGTAGATTCGTTTTATAATCATATGAAGGCCACCGTACTGAGATCACAAAAGAACCATTTCGATAAAGCCTTCCAAACCGTTATTATCCATTTTAAATCATTCACGTAACTGAGACATTGTCAAAGATCCAACAGCAAAAACACATAACTAACAAACGTCGCTTCATTTTGTAAACCCAGCGAACAGCTCAGCTTGGATTTTTTGTCATTGAACGATTCCACAATTAGCTACATTTCCTTTCGGGAACATGGGTGAATTTGGATGATGTTTACATCTGTGGATGAGGATGGACTTTCGAATTGGCTTTCACACACTACGGTTCCTTTGACTTCAATTAACTGAGGCGCTAGCCAAATTCCAAATCTGACTTTTAGAGAAGCTACAATTTCTAAAATGCATTTGATGCGATCAGAGTAAGAGAGTATACCGAATAACTTTGGAGAAAATATCTTAACAATCTAAGAGAGAACTTCGACTTCGAAGAAGGCAGATTTGATTGTGATTAGATGATTAAATTGAAACAAGTATGAATTATAGAATCTCAACACGAATGTGTATTAGATTTCGTACATGGAAAAGATAATAAGAAGATGAATTTAATTTGGTTGAGAGGTTGAACTCAGAGATCGGTCTCTCGAGTTCAGTCTAACCAGAAGGAAGCTATTTATTCTTAACTCAGACAAATGGTTTATCCAGTTAAGAGCTGTTTGGACAATGAAAAGTCAATTTGACTTAAGAATCCAAATTCAGCTTCAAGGTGCAAGGTCATCACTCTTTTGGTCCTTAAAGAGGAGAGATACTGTCCTTGCTAATGTGTCTCTCTCTTTCTCTCGAGTTTGTTTCACCGCTATCTCCTATAAAATCCAGTTAGCGAGCTCTTTTAGGAAAATGAAAGATCCGGAGTCAGACATAGGTAGTAATTGAAATTCAAGTCATATTGTATCATATGGCCGTTCATGTTTTTCATCAACCGGTTTTAATTTAAACGTGTTTTACCTTGTATTCAAGATTTCATTTTCCTCTGCTTCTCTGAGAGCGGCAGCTCGATATTTTTCTTCGTGTTAATTGATTATTAAATAAATTATGTATAATTCAAATAGTTCAGGGCTTAAAAACCCCCAATTGTATCAACTTAGAGATTTTCTACAAAACACATGAAAATCAAAGAGACAATCATTCCTTGTCTATTAGATTATTAATTTCAAAACTATCACTTATTACGAGACATTGACTCTCTATTCGAGGAATATGTGGCAAAACACACAAATATTAGAGGAAATTAATAACTTGAAAAAAGTGCGCCAAAAGACAAGCTAATTTACCGCTAATATGATTTTGATTTATAATTTGGATTCCGCAAAATTTTGCAAAATAGTTTGACAATTTCCGCAAACACCCTAACCTCCTCAATGCAAGAAGTAGGCATCACCGAAGCTGATACTATGTGGAGCAATTATGCTCAAGACTTCTCTGTTTATCTCCAACGAACGGAGTTCACCTCCAAGATCAATGAGCTCGTTTCTTCAAATAAGCACAGACTTATCCTCAATCTTGACCACATGCGCCAGACCTCACCTGATCTCGTCAAGATTCTCTTCGATAAGCCTTCCAGATCCATATCTCTTCTGGAAACCTCTTTGAAAACAATATGTCATGAAGCCCGAGGCTCTGATCCCTCTGCTCCCAAGAAGAAACTCCAAGGAAGCATTACCCAGAAGGAGCCGACTTACACGGTCGGATTTGAAGGCAATTTCGGAAAGTATTTGATAACTCCAAGAGGCTTGAACTCAAATATTGTTAATAAACTCGTCGCTGTTAAGGGTATCGTCACGAGAATGTCCTACGTTAGACCAAAACTGGTTCACTCGGTCCACTACTGCGACGTGACCCGTGTGGGAAGAGTAAAAGAATACCGTGATCAATACAGTATTTCTTTCGATAACTCTGAGCCACCTTCCTCGAACGCTTATCCAACAAAGGATGAGAATAACAATCCACTGACCACTGAGTACGGTTTCTGTCACTACAGAGACTATCAGACGCTCCTTTTGCAAGAAATGCCTGAGAAAGCCCCTACGGGTTTGATTCCTCAGAGCGTTGAAGTTATTCTTCAAGATGACCTCGTAGATAAGGCGAAACCAGGTGACAGAGTTCAGATTGTTGGCGTTTACAAGACGATCACGACCGGTGGAACAACCAACAACGCGATATTCAAGACTGTTATCATGGCGACTAACATCGTCGTTTCAGCCAGCGAACTGGAAACTCCAGTGTTTAGCGCAGAAGATGTTCGAAATATCAAAGAAATCTCGAAGAGAGATGACTTGTTCAAGCTTTTGAGTCACTCAATAGCTCCAAGCATCTACGGTCATGAGTACATCAAAAAGGCCATTTTGCTCATGCTTCTCGGAGGTGTTGAAAAGAACCTTGAGAACAAGACTCACCTTAGAGGAGATATTAACATCCTCATGGTTGGTGATCCTTCAACAGCGAAATCTCAGTTGCTTAGAAGAGTTTTGAGTATCTCACCTCTCGCTATTAACACCACTGGTAGAGGCTCCTCAGGTGTCGGTCTGACGGCAGCTGTTGTCTATGATAAAGAGACTGGCGACAGACATCTTGAAGCAGGAGCAATGGTGCTGGCTGATCGCGGTATCGTTTGTATTGATGAGTTCGATAAAATGGAAGAAGCTGACAGAGTCGCGATTCACGAAGTTATGGAGCAGCAAACCGTAACGATTGCTAAAGCTGGTATTCATACCTCACTTAACGCCCGTTGCTCTGTTATTGCCGCTGCGAACCCTATCTACGGTGAGTACCAGAAAGATCTCCCACCAACGAAGAACATCGGTTTACCGGACAGTTTGCTTTCTCGTTTTGATTTCCTATTCATCGTGTTGGATGAGAAAGACCCGAAAATCGACAGAATGATAGCTGAGAGAGTTACCCGTAACCATCGTTATATTCACCCAAGCCAAGAGGATAACCATCTCGCTGGAGAGCTTGATGATGACTATGTGCTTGAACCTGACTACAATGAGAGAGCCGACGACGCTGTTTTTGAGAAATATAACAGCGTGATGCACGGTTCTGAAAAAACTGAGCTCGTTACTCAGCAATTCCTCAAAAAATATATTTTCTACGCGAAGAAGACGATCGTCCCAGTTCTTACCGAAGAAGCTGTTGGTTTCATTTCCAACGCTTGGACCACTCTCAGACAAAAAGATGCTGAAAATACTCTTAATAATGGACCAAAAAAGATGGCTATCACGATCAGAACTCTCGAAACACTTATCAGAATTGCGACTGCTCACGCCAAGCTGCGTATTTCAAAGCAAGTTGAACAAAGAGATTGCGAGGTTGCATTGGAGCTTCTACTTTTCGCCTTATTCGAAGAGACTCCACAAGACAATCACGATGATGACGAAGCCATGTTTGATGAAGATGATGACGACGATAACGACAACGGAGGACGTGGAGGAAGAAGAAGAGGTAATGACAATCGCAGACAACAACAAAAGAGAGATCAGGAGTACAGACAACCTTCAGCTGGTAAAAAGTCAACCACCAAAGAGACTGAGATTGTGACTGAAAAACCATTCACACGAAGCCAGCTGAGAGAGAAAGAGGAAACAAAAGCTTCCAAAGAACCTATTGGAAAGAAATCGTCAAAGAAACCTGAAGATAAGGAAGGAAAGATGAGCATTCAAAAGGAAGGAACAATCAGCACGACAAAAGACGGAAAAACTAGTACGACGAAAGATGGAAAGGTCAGTGTTACGAAGAAAGAGATGGACTCTTTATCCCAAAGATTGAAGAAAACGAAGCTGACCTCTGCTGATGAAGAAGACGTTGAAGGTCTTCTCACAATGTCAATTTCGAGTAGCATCGAAATCAATGATGAAGCGAAAAAATACGTACATAAATTGATTCATGACCAATTTGCTTCAGTCAAAGATTTATTGGATGATTTGCTGTGGGAGACAATTAAGGAGCAACAGAGCACGATGCCTCCAGAAGCCAAGAAAGTTCTCAAGAGAAAAGAGGCGTTAGTTAAGGTACTTATGGTTCTTGATGATGAGAATAGAATCATGTACAAGCCTGAAGATAAGATCATTCATAAACTCTAAAGCTGTTTGGTGATTAGAAAGCTTATGAAATCTTTTTACGCGCTTTATGTGATTTTCGTTAAAGATGTTTACCAATTTTTACTGTATAATTACATTACGAGTTTATCTCCCTGGTAATCATTTCATATATATGAGTAAAACCTTCACCTGAAGAGTAGAATTCATTTTATTTTCATTTATCATGCTAAAATAAACTTTTTTACAGTGGGGATATTTAATGAGATTCTACATTGGAAAGAATTGTGGTTTGTGTGGAAAATACTACCTTAACTCTAGATGTGGGTCTTTTTGGTTTTTGCTGTTGTTGAAAGATTCAAATATTGCGGAGGTAGAAATTAGAGCATTGTGAAAGGGAATGCTATGCATTGTGCGTAACAGCATTCGATCTGAAAAAAAATTTTTTCGTATTGTACCTGTTTGTTTAGAAGAGTTACAAAGCTGAATTGATGTCTGCACTGCAAACTACATTACAATTCTGATTATTGGTCTCCAATGTCTTGAATAAATATAGGATTTACTGACAGCAGCTCTGCTCAAAGATTAATAATTGTACGAGAGTTTTCTTTTATTCATTGATTTGAAACTGCGAATTTTTTCTATGGGAAACTCTCTTTGTAACGAAATTAATTTATTTCTGTGGTTTGACAGATCCTCTCTTTTGAGTACAACATATCAACAAGCATGTCAAAAAAACCAGAACCAAAGAAAGACCAGGGTCCAACCACAACGGCGCCAGTTAAAGACTCCAAAACCAATGTAGCAAAAGCTGAGCCTCCAAAAAATGAAAAAGTACAACCAACCAAAGACCTGAAAGCTCCGTCAAAATCAGATGTTTCAAAAGATAACAAAATTCCAGAGCCAAAAATCCCGAAAGGTACCTCCTTGAGTTGTTTGTGCGCAATTAAGCCATATTAGATAATGTACTTGTCGCATCCGGCCTACTGGACGCTTATGAATGTAAACGCTGATCAACCGAGTAAATCAGCTTAATGTTTATCTTAGACCTGCAGAAATCAATTTGCAAGCATGGATTTCCTCAAGGAAACGTTTTTGAATATGCTGCTGCTCAAATTATGAAATATGAAAAGAAATTCAAAGCTCAGAAAGCCGCGAAGCTTGCTGAGAGACTTCAGGAAGTCAGAGTATCAATGCATAAGAGCAAAAGTCCTGAAAGAGGAGTAAAAGATCATCCTGGCCTTCGTAAGCATAGATCTGATTGAATAATGTGCTTACAATTTTCTTGGTGCTAGATGATGATAAAAAAGATACGAAAAAGGACCCTAAGAAAGATGCAAAAAAAGAGGAGCCACCAAAGAAAGAGGAAACGAAAAAGAAAGAGGAAGCTAAAAAGGAAGAGCCGAAAAAGGATTCAAAAAAAGAGACCAAAAAAGAGGAACCTAAGAAGGATGAGCCTAAAAAGGATGCGAAGAAAGACGAACCTCCAAAAAAAGATGACAAAGCTAAAAAGGGAAAATAATATATATGGGTTTGGGCCATAAACTGCTCTTCGATTCGAGATCAGAGGAAGAATAATTCGATTAATTACATGGACTGTCTATCAGCTTTTGAACTTTTGCTGATCCTTTGAGAAGAGTGTTTTTGACAAGATATAAAAAATGAGAGTGGGGATATTTTTGCTGTATTTTATTGAGGAGTAGTCCTATCTATGTGAAAATCAGGCTTTTCTTTGCTTTACAGCTCTAAATATTCAGAATATAAAGTTATCATCCTAAACTTGAGTGACATATAAGAAAGTTGGCCTCGGTATTTTAATTGCAGCAGACATGAGTTATACGAGAAGTATCACAACGAAATTCATCTGCAATCTGAGCCTAATTTTTGCGCAATCTAATATGTAGCTAGGTGATATTTACTAAAAGTGTCTTGACTCCTCTACCAATATCCTAATCTATTCTCTCTGTGGAAATCTAGGTTGTTTTGTTTTTTTTTAGTAATAAAGAACCTACTGTCTAAACAGGTTTTGGCGCATTTTTTCTTGCTGAAAGATTCATAATATGTATATAGTAATACAGAAATATTTGAAGCAAAGAGCTTGCATATTATTCAAGCAGAGTAAAATCGTTAGTTTGCATCGTTATCTCATAAAGCCCCAAAAAATATCCAACTTTTCCTTGCTTCGGAAGAGATCAGCAATATTCAACTCGCTGCTACAAATGCACTCTACAGTGAAATCAATTGCACGTTGTCGTTTGGATCCCAAGATGGATTTTTGCCGTCAATCTCTGGATTTACTGGTTTGATTATCGAATCGTCATTGCAGAGATA
>ENA-UOUE01001268-UOUE01001268.1-compost-metagenome-genome-assembly--contig:-NODE-1268-length-16692-cov-10.010232_pt1 | contig 16692 bp, 9 predicted proteins | sample MGYA00238146_ERZ747223 | MGnify/ENA primary metagenome ERZ747223 (study PRJEB28781, sample SAMN06268865) | compost metagenome | isolation source: single cell | place: USA: California, Emeryville, Joint...
ATAAACCAAAAGCAAACCCAAACAACAAAAAAACCTTTAAAACTTGGCACCAGGGCATTTATCGTCGACTCAAAGTCGTCTTGCTAGAGCTGTTTTGATTTATATTTCAACTCAGCGTGGAGAGATGGACACAGACTTTATGGTTAATGAGCTTATTTGAACTGATTTCTTATATACTAATAAGTTATAACACAATCTGTCTGCTTCGAATCCATAAACAAATTGATTCTAAATTTACTCAATATGCACATTTTTATGTTATTTTTTATTTTTTTTTGCTGCATAGTGTTGAAGTAATTTACCTCAAACCTAATTGATTTCCAATAATAATACTTTGATTCGAAGACTTTAATCGCATGCTTAATGAATTAGAGTTCTAAAAGCAAATACTAGCATAATATTTCACAACGACAAAAAAAACCTTACAAAGTCTGCAAGCTTTTGAAAATCAACTTCCATTTAAACGAGAATAAATATATATATAGCTGACAATTGAGTTTATTAAAAATAAACTTTCTTTTCGAACTTATATTTTTTATTCTATGTCCGAAAAAAGAATTTGCAGGCTGCTTTTGTACTCTTGCAACAAGTGGCTGAACATCTGTTTCCTGATAAACGTATTGAGTTGCTAAAAAAACGAGCTGAAGAATTCGTATTTGTGAATATGTACCTCATCGTCTTTCATTTGAAGGATCTTATCTTTAGAAAGGGTCAAAGCTCTAATTAGTACTTCGAATATGATTTTCTCACCCTCTTCAAGTGATGCTAAAAAAAAAAAATTTCTCACAAATTTACCTGCAAGAAATACATCAAGGACCCTCTGACCAATCTCAATCGGACAATTCATCAAAAGTAGAGTGATGAACATTTCATTGAAAAGGAGGCTCACTGTAAGCTTTAAAAAGAAAATTATTTTAAAAGACCAGTCTGAGGATCTCAAATTACATTGTTTTCATTGATCTTTTGGAGGATTTCAGGAAGCTGCTCTGTCAACATTTTTTCGAAGTGGTTACTCATTTCAATGACTTTGGGTGTGCCAAGTTTGAATATTGATCTCCAGTTCTTCTCGTACATTATATAGACGAATATCCAAAACACATTCTCCTCGTAACTATCTGTATAATTTTGAGAATCCGCTATTGATATATTAATGTGACTGGCTTATAACTGACATTATACTTGATTCAACATTTTGGAAATTTTCTGGATTTAGTATTATTAGAATTCCTCCGGCAATGTAATTCATCCCTTGTGTGTACCCAACAGCGTCAAGGTTCGAGTAGGCTCTTAATATCCGAAATAATTTCTGCTCTCCTTCGAATCGCTAAGCAACCAGTGAAGAGAAAGTATGGACAAAAATAAAGTACTTTATCTGCGAAAAATTGATTTGAGCTAAATGTGCGACCAATATCGTTCTTAATCCGATTATCACATGGAGACTCTGTTGATGACAATTCGTTATAGATTCCATCAGTCTATAAAAGGAAGCAATCATGTGAGCACAAAAGTGTAGTGAAAAGTGTTTTGTACATAAAATTGCTTTCGGGACCGAGAATTACTCGTGAGAAACTCCCATATTCTGAATCTCCTAATATCTAGTTAGAATAAAGTGCTTTGGCAATGAAGCTACATTTTTGTTGGGATGCCTTGTCGAAGGCTGGTGACCAATTCAGTCGTTGAAGTGTTTTCTAGGTCATTATTTTTCAGTATTTTCTCCCAAGCTGCTTGGCTATATAAATTGCTCTTTGACGGAACATTTTCCTTGTTTTCTCTCTTTGAAATGAGCAAATTCGTATCTCCGCTGCTTTCAGAAAGGGGTTTGGCCACGTTGCTCTTGGTTGAGATGAGAGTGGAAAGTAAATCATTCTTGTTAGCAGCGTCTTGATTAACAGCGCGGGTTCCGACAAGGAACCTGGAAACATTTTTGCTTTCCTTGAGAAGAGACTCAATTTTTCTGCGATCTTTCGGCAAGGAGCCTAATGCTAAATGAATGTTGACTTTGACTGAAAAAAACTCTGCTCTGATTACATTCCGAAGGTTTGAGAAGATTCGTTGGATCAGATTTTTTGTCGTGTTCTCTCAGCAGACAGCTTACATAGATAGATTAGAGTCAAGTGCAATAAACTCGTGTTACAATCCGAAGCGTGACAACATCTTTTCAAAGGCAATAAAAATCTTCAGTACTTATGAGTCAATTCTAAAAATTGTTTTGTATTTATATATAAACGCCTATTATTACCGCTTTCGAAGGTTTCTAAAGAATAGAATCAAAAATTTGGCATTAAACGCAATATAATGCTGGCGTTTCTGTGCTTGCTTTCCAAGAGATTGATTGAACTTTCCAGTAAACTGACGTTGACTATACAAATAAAGGACCAATTGAAATCAGGAATCTCGCAATTATGCCCACTTTCGAATTAGAAATAATTAATTGGTAGTGACCGAACTCGAAGACTGCTCCTCGGTAACGAAACCTAACTTTCTTTTACGCACATGTCTAAGAAGTTGGTTAATTCGTCCTAACGAAATTTTGGTTATCCATGACTTACTTTTAAATAGGGAACCTTGGAATTGCCTTGAATTAGCCTTTCAGGTAAAACAAAGAAAAAGAGAATTATTTATCAGAATAGTTCAGCATACATTAGCCGGTTTTTTTTTTTCTTCAAAATAGTTAGTCTGTTATTGTGAGTTGATGAAGGCTCTCTTTAGTCGATAAATGCTCTTTCAAGTCTACTTGGTTACGGTATTTTTCTTTAAACAAAAAAAAAAAGCGCTCCTGGGTGGGTTCGAACCACCGACCTACAGGTTAACAGCCTGGCGCTCTACCGACTGAGCTACAAGAGCTTGTTAATTGAAGAGGCGGCTTGTACAGCAAAGTACCTCAGGCATAGCGCTACTATTCGCGAGTGTTTTTCCAAGATTTTTCCGAAACGAAACCTGTCTAATATATCCAAAAACTAATTTAATACTCAAACAAATAAATGGTCTCTTAACTCTGTTATTTTAAATAATGGCATTTACTAATCACAATAAAATTCCTTCTATTTCACAAATGAATCATAGAACGTGATAGATAACTAAGAGCTGTTTTCAAATAACTAAGTCGGTATTGATTTTGTTAACTAAGCCCATAAAAATCGCAATTTCCTTTTCTTTTTTTTTTTCATTTGATTGAGCAAAAGCTTTTATGAATTTGCAGAGATAATCAGACACCAGCGTTCAAAGGATACAATATAAAGTGCCAATGTGACTGTAAACAATTTATTGGGTTGCCAATAACACGGTGTTTCAACTACTTGGTTGTTGTTGTGGCCTTCTTCTTGATTTTGCCTTCTCCGATAAGCATGGGGATTTCAATAGCGAGCCATGGCGCCAACTAAGTCAGAACAGCACATTAGAATTACACGGTTATTAACCATTGCGAGATACCCCAAGAGAAAGTGCATGAGCAATTCCGAATTTTGGTACGTTCTTACCCCAGAGTGGTGCAAAATGAATATCCAAACAGATTTTGCCACCTCTTTGTTAGATGCAAATTGATTATTCAAGAAGAAGAAAGAAAAAGAGGTCATACCTGTACATTTTTACGGTAAGACCATCAAGTTCTGGCAGTTCAAGCTCGATAGGTGTCAATGGATAGCCTGCAGGGATCTATATGTGAATACGATCATTAAAATTATGACTGAATGCAAAGATTTATCACTTCAAATTGCAAGTCGAACTCATATTTCTCCAATTCATGAATATACCAGCATTTTCCAGTCCATCTAAAACGAAATAAATAATAAGATTGATGTTTCTTTGATCAATTTGCAAACTTGGTTCCGTCTTTATTTGATTCTATTTTAAACCATTCATTGTCATCTGCCTTTTCAAGCTCAACATATTTGATGAGTGCAAGATATTCTTCTTTAAGTCTGTCTATCCATTTTTCATCTCTGGTTTATAGGGAAATTTTAGCAAGAGCAGAAGAGAAAGAAATCAAATATCACTTTGGTCCAGCGTTGGTGCTCAAAAGTGGAATTTTTTCAAGGGTTGACTTCAATTTGGACTCCATATCGGGCTTGGATAATTTTATTTCGAGAACAATTAATTATATAACATCATCAGCGTGGCAATTGATCCGTGCTTCGTGAAATAAGTTCAATAATAGTAGATAAAAACACAGTTTTCTTGGATCAGAAGATGATAGATTAAGTGTCGATTTTACTAAGAACCTTTGAAATTTCTCATGACTCCGCGAACTGAAAAAACATAAATGTGCTAATAGTCTGAAGAGAAATAAATATGAAAAAGTCTGATCAAGCTAAAATTACCGAAATTTATTGAAAGACAATGTAGCTCATCTCTTGAGGATTTGAATATTGTTTATATAAAGCTATCGCCCTTTTCAGAATCAATTCTACATCTGAAGCCGCATTTTTCTGAAGGTTCTCCATGATAACTGGGAATTCCTCGTTTATTATCGCACCTCTCACGTTTATTATCATTGCCAAGCAACAATAATTTAAAAAATCGAGTTTGTTAGGATGACTGAAAAACGAGTCCCATAATCTCATTACATCCAACAACTCAAATTCTTGGGTCAACATCAACATGATCCAACGAAGCGTATAAAATTGCGGATTCACCTTCTCCTCATTAAGATGATTCCAAAGGATTTTATCTACTTTTTTGAGCAAGTTATTCAAATCAGTTATTCTTGATTGGATTCCAGCATCTGTTGTATCGAGAGATTTTACAAAATTTTCTTTGGCATCTCCCATTAAGATTGAAAAGCAATAAAAAGTATCAGCTTCAGCATGGTCTCTGAAGGCCGGATTCTCATCTTTCACAAAACAATAGTAAATCGGAGCAAGAAGTTCATTCATCCCTTGAACATACCGCACCCCTGGATTTAATTTCCCATACACGAACAAAATACGTGAGAGAACATCGCTATGGAGTTCAGGATCAGACCGAGTCAATGCTCTTGAGAAACTTTTCCTCAGAGGCTTCGAAGTTGGTTTGCTGAAGAGATCCAATTCTGTTCTTGTGCGTTTTGTATCTTTTTCTATTTCATCCCACAGGAACATATCCTTAAAAACACTATTCCATTCTGATGATGGATCTTTACTCAAAGGATGGTCTTTTACGATGCCTAGAGAAGCTACTCCAACGCAACTTGCCAGTTTTTCTTTTTTAATTTGCTTTTCCTCTTCACCATCAAACTCCTTCTTTGATTGTTTGACAGGTGAATCCCTGTTTAATATGTAATCAATCACAGAAGGGTCTAATTTCTCTTTCTTGGAGGAAATAAACTCTTCGACAAATTCCCAATAGATTTTCCGATTTGATTCTAATACAGAAGCCCAATCGCTGCGATTATATGGAATGTACCCAAGAAGTAGTTTCCAAATGATTGACCGAACACCATTAATTTCATCGGGAATGCCAGTGAAACACAAAGAACGAAGCTTATTCAAATTGATAAGGGGATTTGATAGCTCTTTGATCAGTAAATCCAACTTTTCTCCCGTCTTATGTGAGACTGTTGTTTTCTTTGATCTCTCGGAATAGAGATGAGCCAGAAATGTGTCTTTCTCCAACATGTTAGGTGAGGCGATTTAATTCTGTGCCAAAATTTTTATTTTACAAACTATTTCATTTTGATAAATCAGTTAATACAATCTTGCCTGCGGCGTTCCAATTCTTTTTCAATAATTATAATTATCATTTTGCACGATCGACAATAGCGAACTACTCATCTTATCGTCGTTGTGATTTTAAAGAAGTTTGCAGCTATTCTTGTCTTCAGTGCCAAAATTTATAGATGATATATATATTTATATCGATACTTTTTCACCTATGGTCGTGCGTCTGCAGCACCCGAGTCATTAGATGGGAATGAATAAAAAATTCATTAGTATACAACGAATATTCACATATTTTTTTTTTTGTGTTGAGCTAATTTGCTTCGCCCATTAACAGAGTAATTTCCATTGAAATTCGCTCTCGAAACATTCTAAGTCACCAAGATTATGATGTTCCTTACGCTTTATTCAAGATCTTATAATTTTGGTGATATTGATTAGTTGCTTCAGAGAAGGCGCTTCCATTAAATCGATATTTAATGTGGAATTTAGAAAAATTTATTCGAGGAAAGCCTCACAAATTTATATCCAATCTATGGAGGACGGCTGCTAGTGTAAAATAATGCTTCGAGCCCAATAATGAGTTCAGAGTCCATGAGAGAAAATGGGATGTAAGAGAAAGGCTGATTAAAAAAACAAACAAGCCATTAAATTTAAAAATTCAAATATACGCACTTTCTCATTGTTGTTATTAAAATGAAATGGGAAGATCCGGAAGAAGGTACTAAACTTAAGTGACTCCAGGTTAATTTGTCCTAGGCGGCAAGCCAGAGTCAAGCTCTACAAATCCGAACAAGCTATCAATTAGCAAAAAGGATTCGACTTCAGGAAATTTAAACCAAAAACGATGTTGCAATTGCAAGCAATCCAAATGTGTTAAGTTATACTGTGAGTGTTTCGCGAATGGTGTCTACTGCAACTCAACTTGCAACTGCGTCGACTGCTGGAATAACTCTAATTTTGAAGTACTTAAAGCTTCATTGCCTGCATCTCTTCAACATCACTTCATTAAATTCAGGAGCAGAGAAAATCCGCTATCCAGAGCACATTAGAAAAGAACCCAAATGCTTTTCAACCAAAAATCTCAACTCCAAACTTCATTGAGATCAAAAAGGCCGAATCAAATCCAAATCTTTTCCGCCATAACAAGGTATTAGCTCGATATGCGAATTTGTTTTCTTGACTAATAGGTCTAGGGTTGCTCTTGTAAAAAATCGGGCTGTATGAAAAAATATTGCGAGTGCTTTCAGGCAGGAATTCCGTGTACGGAATTATGTAAGTGCGTTGACTGGTAAACTTCAGTTGCTATGCTCCTTTTTATATCTTTGATTAAGTCATAATACAAAGGAATATTACGATAAATTGAAGAGTAGTAAAAGCAACGCTATTACAGAACCCATAAAGCAGGAGGAACTTGGAGATTCAAATGTTTTGTTCTGTGAGTAGCAGCATTCAGAATTTTTTTATAATATTGACTTAGTTAATTTTTTACTGGCTGGCGGTGATGAGGATTTATTATCCAAACTTGTAACTGACGGGAAAGAACCAGGGCAGAATCGCAAGGACATTGCGCTGAATCAAGAAGATATAGAGGAGCTGTACAAAAATTTAATGAAAACAGCAGAGCTTCCGATTAAGGATTACTTCAAACTTGAAGGGACTTTTCAGCACATGGACAGATATCATGATTATGTTCGAAAGAAAGTTAAAAAAGAGAGCGCAGTGGTTGTTCAGCCAGTAATTAAGAGCGATTTTGATAAGCCAGTATTGAATTCGCAAAATTCAAATTCGGAAATCAAACGTAAAGAGGAACCAGCACCGCAGTTAGAGAACGATGATTTATTATGTAACGACGAGGTATTTTAAAGATTTAAGAGATTATGGATTCTAATTTACGCATGATTTCTGCGCAGGATGCAAACGAGCTTTCGAATAGTTTTCAGCAACTCGAAGCTGCTCAGGAAATCTTGAAGAGCCAATATAACAAAAGTCTTCTTGAGAAGAAGAATGCAGATTTGCAGCAGGGTGCAGTGAATGGTAAATTTGTTAAACCACCTACAGCATAGAGCTCATAATTGCAAATCGAAGGAAATGAAAACGGTGATCTCAATCCAAGCGAAGAAGAGAACCCAGAAAAGATATCGTTTTTCACGTTGAAGAAGAATAAAATCCTCAAAGATTTTATTGGCGTCCTGAGGAAATTATCAGGCATCAATGAATAGTGCAGAATATCGATTTAGTTTGGATTTTTCCTCTAATTCTATCCTAATTATTCTATACCGTACGATTTCTTGCTGGCCTCTTTGTGTGAAATTAGCAAAGGAGAGTCGGGGAAATTACCAGTTAATGATGGGTTTCTTTCGTAATAAAATGTTATTAGCGCATGGTTAGCATCATGTTTGCTTTAGAATTGAAAAAAATCAAAGATTTGAGCAACCATTAATATGTTTAATCGATACATGAAAAGAAATCTTGTAAGGCTACAAATACAATCCAGAGCTAAGAATTTCACAAATTGAAATCTTTTATATTGGGCATTCTAAGATGGAAGAATAATAGTTTACAATAAATAACTGGTTTTCACCACAAGCAGCTGACATAACTGAATGAAAATTTATGTCAGCATGCGTTGGCGGTCACCATTCAAAACTCCTGTACTGCCCAGTGAGTTGATCCTGATACTGCAGAATTAGTTATTCTTTTTGTTTGCAAGGATCTCTTTTATTGAATAGAAGCACTTCACGACCATTGTTTCTTTCGCTTCGCTAGCTTCGATGATCTTCTTGGTTGTGATATGATAATCAGCCTTATAGCAAGCAAAGATAAGGATTGCTGCAGCTATTGCTATAAAAGGCTTCTTGTTAAAATGGACTAATAGCTGTGGCACAACGAGTTGAAGGAATTCTTTGCAGTAGACTGGAACTGAAGTGTCTTCAATTCCCAATTTATTAATTAGCTCAGTCAAGCATTTGTTAAGCTTTCTGAATTTCGCGAGGTCCTTTTTGTCGTTTTCTGGGGTTGCGATAAAAGTTGGAGTTTCTTGTTCGTTGTGTCCGAACATTTGGTTCATTTGAGAGAGCACGTTGGTTTTCTCATCGCTTGATTCCGGTGAAATCGACTTTTCTTCTTCTTCATTGTCCATTTCAGCAGCAGCTGTAGAATGAGCACGTTTAATTGGTGCTTGTGTAATGCCTTGAGACTCACAGAGTGAAGATTTTGCCAACACATTGACTTCAGGCTTGCTCTCAGACAAAACTTGAACCTTTTTTTGAAGTTCAGGTTCTGGTTCGGATTCTTCAAATTTAGGCACTGGAGGTAGCTTGCGCTTGGGTCTTTGGGCCTTTTTCAGTGACAGTTGGTACTTGTAGGCCTGTTCAAGTTGAATCAAAAATTGTAACAGAGCCTTGTTGTTGATTGCATCAGTCGAGGGCGTTTTTGGTGATTCTACGTAAAAGGAATTTCGGCATCTCTGAAAAGCGCCGATGATTAACGAAGAAGCATATAGGTTGTCCATTTGGCTGGGGTAAGGTGTGATTAAAGAGTAACAAATAGGTTTCGATTTTTCTTTTGAGGTTTATACTCGAGAATTATTAGAAATAGAGTTTATGAGAGCTATTTAAACTTGTAAATTCCAGAAAACCGACAGATTCTGATATCATAATCGAAAATGTTGCTTTTCAGATCAGTATTTGTCAGAAATTTGCTTGAAAAATAATACTACTAATAAATCACCCCTCATCATTAAATGCTCTGAGTAAGTAAAATTACTCGTCAGGTTTCGTCACATGGCAACAAATAAGCATAAAGGAGGGAGTTTTTCTTCGTGCGCGAGAAATCCTTACTATGACGAGTCAAGCGGAAGAATAAGCGAACACCAACATTATGTTTGATGCTACCTTCCTCACTAGAGATCTAAGTAATTCAAACTTACTGTAAAGACCATTAATTCTAAGTTAGTCGCTTAAGAATTTAATTTGGTTTCCTATGTTTCACCCTTAATAAGAGCCATTTTTCTGGAGCGATTGGCTCGCATGGTGTAGATGCATGATAAATAAATATCAGATTCTGTTTGGGATAGAACGATTGCCATGATCGATATCAGAAAATTTTTCGTAAAATTCTCCACTTTCTAATAAATTCTAATCAAATAAACGGGTCAGATTCATATTCTCCCAAACAGTGAACAGAAGTCAGTATTCTGGAGTTAGAGACCAGTGCTTTCTTCGGAATCTGTTGCGAAGAGGATGCTTGTGAGCAAAAAATGTTCAAAAAGCATTCAAAAACGAGGACGTGAGATGGCGTTGCAAAGTCTTTTTTCTCAATGATGAGTTTTGTTAAAAGAACAAATAAAATGTATAATGCAATGTATGTAACGTCTTTTCAAGAACCTCATAGAAGATTTAGAGAAAATGGAATATGCTTGAGTTGTGGAGTGATAGTGTCGTTGTAATACATTTAAATTTGAAAATCCCTCTTGATATTTCAATATTGATAATATTCATTCGCTTCTCCTATAGCTGAACTGGAGTGTTTCTATCCTTTGACACTCTAAAGAAGAAGCGAAGTGCCTACAATTGATTAATTTCTTCGCTATGAGAGGTTAACGCTATTCATGTGCATAAGCTCACAAAGTTAATTTGGTGTTCAACAAATTCAAAAAAAGATTTGCAATTCTTGCTGTATAAGATACACAACTGTATTAACACTGAATTGCGAAAAAGTCATTCACAATAGCCACTTACCTTCCGCAACGTATCTTATACAGAACCAAGGCGTATCTTCCTGCGGATTTCTTCAACCAGACTGTAACGAAACAATATCACGTTTGAAATCAACTAATACTCTGGATACTTTAAACCCATAGCCAACTTTGGCTAAAATTCTAGTTTCAATGTGGCTGTCTCTTCTATGAAAATGCTTGTGTAGTTCGGAGGAAAAAAAGCACGTAAATAGTAGGTAATACCAGCAGACCATAATTTCACTTGATTCGAAGTAGACTCAGCTGGGTATGAAGTCCGTATCTTTGGAAAATTGCCATGCTTTGGATAATCGCTAGAGTGGCATGTAAAATGTGAGTAATTTCCATTTCTGATAAAATTGAAACGGTTTCAAGTGTTATCTTTCTTTAGCGTCCACTTTAAATTTTCACATTGGAAAAAAGTCATTCTCCTCAGCATTTCACTATGTTTTTGAGTGATTTGATTCAAATCTTATCGGCTCTACATCATATAGATCAATCGGTGTAATCTTGCAAATTTAAATTTGATGTTGAAACTCAATAAAGTTAGCATCCTCTAATATCAAATTCGAATAAATATTCATTCGTTATCCGTGCAAAGCTCACCGTCCTGTTTTGGATTAAGACCCAGACCCGCCCCAAAACTCAAAAAATCTATTGCAGTGCTTGGATCTTAATTCGAAGCAAGATAGTATACTAAAGACTCAGATTGATAAAACTTACAGAGTGATTTAAAATATATTCCAAGAAAAATAAAAGCCGAGGCGGCGCCGTTTCAGAGAATAACTTACAATATCGGCCTTATTAAATATGCAAGTGCAACAAAATCCTCTAACGGGGCAAAATAGCATGCTTGTAGATGATAAAACATCTCCGTTTGACATTCTTATTCAAGAAACTCAAAAAGTGATCAAGCAGGTACTTACAGCAACTATACAACTTTGATTTGACTGCTCATAAAGGGTCAATACAAGAAAGCCTACAGGATGCTTCAAAAGCACTTTACCAATCCAAAAAAGATGGATTCGATCCATAAAGTTAAACTATGTAGAAGACTTTTGGCATCAACAATTGGTATATGCTCAAAATTTCTCAACAGACAAGAGCACTATGTACAACATGACGTCATCGCTAAGCTCTTGGAAGCAGGATCGAATTATTTAATCCACTGGCACAATGGCATCTCGAGTTATGTTGTCAAAACGACCAAGAAATTTGATCACTTTTACAATTTCCTTGAAGAAATTTCCAATCCTTCTGACGATGAGAATAACTCGCCGTTTCAACCACCAGACTCCCAAAGAAGATCGACTCAGAGAGACTCTACTAAGGCGCAAACACCACTGTTGGGACCGAGCAATAATAAGCAAACTAAAGAGGAGCATCATAGCTCTCTTCTCGCAAAGTTATTGAGAAATCAAGAATACTATGTTGGCAGTTCTGATAATCTTTTGAACAATTCATTTGCTGATGTTGAAGGCTCAAATGTAATGCTAGAAGAGTTCACCGGCAACGAAATTAATAGTACCTTATATGTTGAGTAGGGAAATATTAACTTCCTCTCATTTTCTAGTCTCCTTCCAGCTCGATGAATTCTTTTGCTCTCTGGTACAGCATCTGATGAATTATGCGCTCTTCTATAAGCGACACAAGTTGTACAAAGTTTCATATAAATATTTCACTGCGTGCTTCCGGCTAACGAAACAATTGGAATCAACTCTTAATCCTACAGTCTTGAATATTTGTGCTCGAGCAAGGGTTCCATTTGGAGTTTTTAACTTGGAATTTGGCAGGTAATGACCATTTCAAATTAGTGCTATAAGAATTGTCGTTCAGGTATGCTGAAGCATTAGAGATATTTGATAGCGCTATGAGCTGCTTCCAAAATGAACTCTCTGCTAGATTTAATCAAAAGGATGAGCAGGGTCCGAGAGAAGGGTTCTTCAAGAGTGTGCGAAAGGCTGTAAATTAGAAATTTGCGAGACAAATTCTAATTATTCTTGTGTGGATAGGTCAAACTCATTTGTCTAACTTTATTCAACATGGCAAAATGTTATGAGCTCCAATACGAATTCCCAAAGATTGTTGAATGTCATAAGTAATTCGAGTTAGGAAGAAGCTCTCTAATATATTGATGCGACTTAGGCTTGCATATTGGTTCTCAAAAAAGTTTTTGTCTTCAGATGACAGCATTGCGATTCTCATGTCGAGAGCATATCAAAAAGCTCATGAAGAAGTAATACTTGGATATTGTACATTTTGAGTAATTGAGGACACTTAGTATGGTCTACATCTTGAAGAAATGGGAGAAATGGAGAGGGTACTTGCAGAAAACAGAGAAATAGTGAGGACATACGCTCAGCCCGAAGAAGCTGATACAAAACCGGGCTATTCAAAATTACAAGAGCAACTCTACAAAAAATTTGATTGTGCAGAGCTCAATAAAAGACGCCTGCCAGTAAAGGTCTTCCAAGATGCTACATTCTTTAAAAGAGACGAAAAAGATGAGCTTTTTGATCATAAGCCCGTTGAACAGAACGATTTTTCTGACCGTCCAACAGATAGCACAAGAAATCCCATAAGAGGTTTGATGAACTCATCAATATTGGGTGGAGGTAAAGAAGAGAATGAGCATAAAATGAGTGCTTTCCAACGCTCTAAAAACAAAAGGCTGCCAAAAAAACCTGCAACAAAGGCTGGGTCACAGGAAAGGATCTTGTCCGCCACACAGAGGAATTTAAGCGTAGATTCTGAAAAACAGCATCCAAATGAATTTGAGGTCTCAGAAAGTGAAGAAAGAGCATGCATCAAACTTTTAAACCGCAATATCAAATTGAAAAAGCCAAATCGATCGCTCTCATTAGGGAGTCTTAATAATTCTCAGGCCGTGAACGCGTCTCAAAAAGGAACCCCATTGTACGTAGATATTGACAACTATTTCGAAAAGCACGTCGAGCATGAGTTGAAATCCAACAGAAATGAACCAATCAAACCGCTGCCCTTTTCAGAGTACCTAAATTGCATTGAATGTTCGCTATAATAGTATGATAGAATTGTGAGAAGCGCCGTTAAATTCAGAAAAGGAGAGGAGATGAACCAAAAAATACTCGATACCAAAGTAAAACAGATAAATTTCAGAATTGCAGAGACTTTTGGAGAAAAAACGACAAATTATAAAGAATTGCTTATAAAGGATAATACAAAAGAGAAAGCTGACATAGAAACTATTGGATTTGTAAGCAATAATTCTCTTTGATGTAATTTATTGTTCATGAAATCTTAGTTTATCGATGCAGAAACGCAAGCTGAGGAGGCGATTAAAGCTCGAATAAGCCTCGCCAAAGGTAAAAATACATACACTAAGCAATCAGTCTAAACTTTCGTCTTTCAGCTTTAAGTTCTCCCGCCACTGCGAAGAAACCAATTAAATTACTCGAGGAAGTGGAAGATCAGGAACCGGAAAAACGCACCTTATCCTCGATAATATTGAAACACAACTCAGAATTCGGATTGAGAAAAAGCATTAAATTGATCAAGGAAATGCAAAAACGGAATAACAGCCAAAGCCCGCTCCGATGGCAGCGCTTCCTGGAAGAGACAAATGAACCTAAGAACCCTGAAGAAGAGTTTAAAAAAATTCAGACCATGGTCAAAGAAGTAAATTTCACATCTCTCGAGCTCTGTAAAAATTAATACTATGATCTTTCCACAGAGAATCGCTGGTTTTATGGAAGACATTCAATTTGAAATTAAAAGTAACAAGAAAGCTCGTAAATTAGCCATGCTGAACAATCTAGATTCCTTAAAACCAAAGGAAAGGTAAATCATTCTCAGTCGTGAATGATGTAACTCATTCTATTGGAATAGATTTTTGAAAGGACATAATAATTTATCAAGTTCCTGTCGACTTCTTTCCGTAAAGAAAGAAGCTTCTAAAGGAATCACTTATGATTTTGCAACCGTCGTCCGTTTGAAAATGAAGCTCGCTCCTGAGGAAAAGCAGAGAGAAAAAAGGGGCATGTCGATTCAGACCGGATTTCTCACTCCTCACTATAGCTCAACAAACGCATCAAGTACGAGAACTTCCTTTGCGCAATAGCTTAAACGTCCATTTTTTATTTGCATCAAATTTTACTTTGAGAGCTCTTTTTTATTAAATTAAGCTTTATTCTCGTTCATTTTTTGAAGGTCCAAGTTGTTTATATTCAACAGAATTTGATTGATACCACATACTGCTGTTTTCAGTTTCAACAGCTATGAATATTTAGGGAGAGATTTCGAGTCGGTACGTGTAATTTGAGATGAAAGAAAGTTACTAGTGTGGCTTTCCGAGACTGACCAACTAGCAACTATAAATTCATCCTCTTTCCTCAATACGATGTACACTAAAACACGAATTATGAGGTGCTCGATCCACTCTAGACCTTTAAAGAACATTCGACACCTCTTGAATTTGAGACAAATACTAAAAGGAAAAAAGGAAAAAAGAAAAAATTTTTATACCCTATTTGCAACTTTTTCTGACTAAATTCATACAACAGCTAATCTCTCAATTGGTTTTTCTTATTTCAGAAGGCTTAGTTTGTTTTCAGTGATAAAAACGAAAATAAATAAAGATCTTATCTTAATTCGGACTACTCTAGCATCGATAATAGAGCATCCCGCGTTACATTTTCCAAGTCACAAATAATCCAATTAAGCTCAGGAAATAAATCTATTTAAATTTATTGGAAAGTGGGAAGGATTAGCACAAAGGGCTCAGCGCAGTTTCAACATGGAAAGGATAAACCAAAGAGTGGTGGCTGGACTCAAAGTGTTGAATCGAAGCCTAGCTGAACAAATCATAGATACTCAAGAACTTTATAATGGTCCAAGTCGTGCTGAAATGATTCACAGCAAGATACTCGCTCAGGTCCGAGAGCGAAATAAGAAGTATCTTGAGCAACGAAAGAAAAAGCTACTTCAGCAGGTCGAATTTGAGAATTCGAAATGGCAACATTCTGACTCGAAAGATGAACAGAGCAATATCACAGTAACCTTGTCGACTAAAGAGATGCAAATCTATACAGAGCCAAGCACTAATTTGCTCAATCAATCGCACTCTACCGCTTTAAATCAATCTCAACTTGTTGTTGATCGGGATACTCTAACAAAATCAATTACTGATAGAGGGCAGTTTAGCAATTCTGAAATTTCTTTGCTTCCTACAGTAAGGGGACCAGTTAGACCGAAATTGATTCTTCCAGAGCTTAAATACTCTCTCGGTGATGGCCGAAGTGACAGCAAAATTAATCGAGTAGAAACATCGAATAAATTTCGACAATCTTTAGCCAAATCTACAAAATCAACGGCTCATACATCTTTAGTACTCTCAAGTCAGAGGCTCTCAGTCCGAGATAGAGACTCATCTCCAGTACTAAGCGATCGAATAGTCCCTAAATCACTTTCTTTACCGAAGTTTGCTAAGGGAGAAGAAGAAGTACAAATATCCAGACCGCCACGTAGCTTGCTTGTTTCGAACAAAATTATTCAATATATGATGGAGAGCTGTAAAGATTTAGGGATCAGCGCTCAATATAAAGGGATAATATCGGATACAGAGCTGATTGCAAACCGGAAATATATGCTAGAATTCTATAACACTAATGTAGAGATGCTCAATATCTCCATTTCCAAACTCGAGTTAGCAATGAAGTCGCTTAAAATGAGAGCAATGTTTGAGCATCATATAAGTGAGTTCGTGAATGCAGCATTAAACTCTCACAATGTCGAATTTCATATTGAAGCTTTGAAGCTCCAAGGGAAAATACACATGAAGTATCATGACTATTCTCGAGCAGTGTTAGCGTTCAAATTAATTAAAAGAGTTGCAAATAATAATCTTGATACAAGCCCTGACAATCTATTATCCGAAGGAAACCGTCATTATTTCCGTCAGAAGCAAATTGCATACAAACAGCTGTCAAAATGTTTTCAAGAGATTCAGAATTACAAAATTGCGATCTTTTATCTGATGAAAATGCTGCAGATTGCCTGGTTCCTCAAAAACACAAATGATGAAGTCTACATTTATGACACGCTTGGCATTCAATATTATTATCTCGGAAATCTCCAAATGTCGGAATACTATCATGATAGAGCAATGAAAGGGATGTTAGAGCCTCCTACCAGTGAAATTCGAAAGATTGGCGTCCAAAAACTACTGTCGCAGCTCCTAGATAAAAATAATGAAAGCGCAATGAAACATAAGAATATCAAGACTATAGAAGAGGAAATTCATGGAGAAGGGCAGCGGTTTGATTGGTTCATTTCTGTTGGATT
>ENA-UOUE01001270-UOUE01001270.1-compost-metagenome-genome-assembly--contig:-NODE-1270-length-16688-cov-9.968575_pt1 | contig 16688 bp, 15 predicted proteins | sample MGYA00238146_ERZ747223 | MGnify/ENA primary metagenome ERZ747223 (study PRJEB28781, sample SAMN06268865) | compost metagenome | isolation source: single cell | place: USA: California, Emeryville, Joint...
AGCCTCAGTCCACGGTTTTCAGTTACAGTTCCGCGCTCGGACCCAGCTAAATCAATCAAAGAGAGCTTTCCTTGTGTATGTTCAATCTCGATGTTTTTTGTTTTTGGCCAGCTGGTAACAACGATCTGAAAAACGGCATGAGAACGCGACGACGTCTGGTTTGCATTGGTCGCTTCGGTGGTCCTTCTGCGATTTCCCACGATAATTAGACTCATGATCTGCTCAGTGTTCTCTACTTTCAATTCGGTTACTCCAGCGATTTGTATTCCCTTTTCACCAAAATCAGTGCCTAACTGAGGAGAAAAAACTCATACTTTTATCGGATCATCGCGCAATTCGAGGTAAGACGACGAAGGGACGAGCAGGTCTCTGATGGCTTCATTATAAATTTCGACGTATGAGATATGCACGGTGAATTCTCGGTCAGGCGTGCGCTTAATAGAATCGAAGATATCTCGAATGGTCAAGACGTTCAATCCAGGTATTTCGTTTGTTCCGATCATAGTATAGGTCTTTCCTGTGCCCTAATTCCACATCCTCAGTCAGGAGATTTTCCAAAGATGATATTATTACTGTGGGGCCATAAGCAAATACACAGGCGTTATAACCATCAAGGACCGGCTTGATGAGACTCTTGCACGTTTCTTGATAGATCTATCAATTTTACCACGGTCTAAAAACATTATAGCCCAAGCACTACCTGTTCTTGCGAATGATCGCGGAAAATTTTATCAAAAGCATATCGTTGCTCTTTGGAGCGGTGCAAGATATCTGTTATCTTCTTATTCTCTTGCTCATGTTCCACTTCGATGGGGTCAAGCACGATCTAGAGTGATTAATTTAATCGATGCTTAGATAGTCATAATGGGCTACTAATAAATTGCCTTCTTCTCTGATTATATCGAGTTCTTGATTCATAAGCTCTTTAGGAAGCAATGGACGAATGCGGATTGCAACAAGAATATTGGATTCATCGGAAGAAGCTGGTTTATTATCATTTTGAGCTGGCTGATTTGCGTTCAGGCTGACGGCGGAGAGGTTGTTTAGGTTATTAAAGTTGGCTGGCAATGAGTCATTGATTGGAGTCTTCGAATGGTCTTGACCCTGGCCCAACATGCGATCGTTCATCGTGATCGGGTGATTATATGATATAATTCTATCGTAAAAAAACAAAGTTTACGTTGGTTTAAATTCAATTTAACTCGTCATTACTGATTGATAGAAGTAGTTGAAGGCTGATCTCAAATCGGTGTTCAACTTCTCACGCGCAGTATATATATTTCAGTGAAGCGATAATTTGCGGTCTAAGCAAGACATTTTAGAAAATGGCTAGTGAAACAGCATTCTCTCAATGAATTCGAGCAAAAACTTGGTAATACATTTATTTTAACAAATTCATTCGTTGGATTGCTATAGAGGAACAGGAAAAGTAAATGAAATATAATGTGGTAGAGGGAGGGAGGCTTTATCAAAAATTTTCCAGAATGTGTTAGCAAGAAATAGGAAAAAGTTGGTTATCTATCAGTAGATTACGCAATTAACGTGTTTTAAAGAATTTCTGAGATTTTAGATAATATCTTTTAATTTTCTCAACTATTAGTTATAACTCATCGGCAACTTGCCTTTTGCTTTCTGATTATTTACAGTCATGGAAATTGTCATTGGTATGATCGCAGCCGTCATTGTGCTGCGTTTGCTGCTCAATCCCATCCTCCGTGCAGCCGGATTCGGTGAGATTACAAAGAGCGACAGCATCAGCAAATCATCCATCAAAGAGATTTCATCTTTATCTAGTTTTAAAGCCTGTTTCGTCATTTTCGTACTCGCTTTCCTTGGATTTACATTGACAGAGAGAGCGATTAACTCTGCTTCAGGACCAAGCAAAGAAACTCTTGAAGTATTTGATAAGAAATATGGCTATTCAGAGCCTACTTTCTTGGAGGTGCAACGGGCATGGGGTCACGAGGGACGCATGTACTATTTATTGTTCGAGGCGCTTGACCTGTGTTTCTTCTGCTTTGCTTATCGCGGATTGTTGACCGTCCTTTTCAATCGGTTACAGAATAAAGTTGCACAGTACAACAACGGATTTTTCACATCATCAGCGATTTATATGCTGCCTGTGACGATTGTTTTGATTGATTACGTTGAAGGGTTCTTCCACGTTGGGCTCACATTGGTGTATGATAGAATGGGAGAAGCAGCTTTTAAAACTACTTTCAAGGGGGTAGTATTTTACGCTTCATTGGTAAATCAAATAAAATGGACGATTTGCATAATAACTGGTTTGGTGTTGCTGTTATTATGGGGATATTCGAGATCGATTGATAAGAGCTCAATAAAATCTGAGCAGGCTGGCAAGTCGAGCAGCAAGGCAGACAAACCGAAAAAACAGTAATCAAGCGCAAAGACACAGTGCAGTTTACTTGACTGTGAAGGAACGCTGGTTTGAAGATTGGAAAACCAAAGATTATTAATTTCTTGTAAGTTAAGCTGGTTGCATCTTATTATATTGTGATTGTTCGCCCAAATTATTGATGATGAATGAATGACAAACCCACGGCGATTAAATTGCATGAGTTTATGAGCTTAACTATAAGGCAGCTATCTTGGAAGACTTAGATTAGTGTTACTATTGCGGTAGAAATTAAAGTTGATTAAAACGTTAGCGATGAAGCTGCTCCTTATCTACTGAATTAGCATTACTTGTCAAGAAGAGATTGTTTATGAGTTCACATTCTTATAAATGCAATAGTTTTGAAGAGGAAATTTGGATTTTACTTGCAGAAACGTTGTTGTATAATTTTTCTAAAGCTCTAACAGTCGGAAGATGGCAAAATCGTTTAATTTAACTATGAAAGTCTCGATCTCACATAGAAATTCTAAGTATTGGATAAGCAATAACGTGGATTTGGGGAAAGAAATTCTAGTTGTTTCGTCTCCCGGGATTTCTGAATTACGAGTATATCAGAATAGCAATACCTAATTAACATAAACATATACATATATATTTGCAAATATCAATAAAATATCGATGGTAATCTTGTTCGGTTTCTGAAAACTAATTTTCTTCTAAAAGGAAGAGAAAAAGCCCGAGGAGAAAGAACAACAGCTTCAAAACGAAGAGGAAGTTGAAGTTGAAGAAGAGGAGGAGGATGAAATCGCAAGACAAGCTCGAGAGATGGAAAGTAGAGGTGTAGTACCAAAGAAAAGCGGACCAATGGTGAGCAAAAAGGCAAGTATTCACTCTATTTCACCCTCCTAACTCTCTCTACAGAAAGTACCGTTTAATTCAGCAGATTATTTCAAAGAGAAGGACCTTGAGAAGAAGAAACATCAAGCTGAGGAACAAACTGAACAAAAAGAAGGAGAGGCAGAAGGTGGAAATAAAGAATAATTGAAGAAACAGACTCAACTGAACGAATAAACTCTTCATTTTTTTTCCCCCACTTAAGCAAACCTGAAAATTGATATCTTTCTGGTGGGCTGCTTAGCCCTGCGTGTTCTCTTATTCATGCTCTAGCGTTAGATGCATAACATTAAAATCAATCTGAAATTACACCATAAACGTCAATCCCTAGAAGAAATAGCATAATTTCATTACTGTTGAGATTGTTAAGGTGCTTGTGCCTCAAAATTTTATATGAGGATGCTAAAATTAATTAATACATCTTCCTTTTACATAAATTAGCAGTGAATATATTTTTTTTCTCACGCTAACCAGATAGAAGTAAAAAAATAACCCACCTTGGCGACGTCTCCATTATGATGAGATACACGGAATACGCTACCAGCGGATTCTTCATACCAAGTATATCACCAGATCGTGCAGTCGGAAAATACTAACAATTCTTTGTTTTGCATTTCTCGCTAGGAGCTGTTAGGTCTTCCTCAATCGATAAAATACTCAGCAAGCCTCAAGTGCGATTCGAGGACTTGCTAGACGATGACCAATTTCTTTCAGAGCTAAAGAACTGCAATCCTAAATTGATGGATTAGTAAATAGTTTTCCCTCATGAACCAGTTAAAACCGTCAAATTTTCAGTCTTACTCGCAGCAAAGACAACATCAGGCAATTAATCGACTACATCACGGTTGTGCCGGCAGACGTCTCCGATATTAAAAGATGCCAAAAGTATAAAAGCGAGGTATTAGCAATAATGGCTAAAATGTGTATAGGTATCCCTTTCTGACCTCAGAAATCTTCGGCGCAGATATCACACCGTTATTAAACACATTTTTTACGAACAAAAATGCCCATTCGAGCAGAAACAGCCAGAATAATGCAGCGTTAGAGGGTTTTAATACTGACAGATCAGATGGAAAGCATGGATTAGCAAACAAATCGGGCTTTCATGACACTAGCAGAGTTAGTGGAGGAGAGGATGAGGGAAATAAGAGCAATAGAGAGCAGTCAGAGAGGAAATTTCGCGGATCTGAGGTGGAAAATGGCGACAGTGCGACCGCAACTGAAAATATACAATCGCAGAGCCTGCTGGATTATCTTTTTAAGTTTGTCGAGACCGACGAGGAGTTGAATTCCGTGCTTTGCGGCTATTTTAACAAGCTGGTCAATTTGCTTATGAAGCGGAATTCGAAAAAGGTAAGCGTTACAGTTGATCAAGTTGAATACCGATATGTGGTTAGTTAATCGAGTATGTGTATTCGAAGCCAAAATTGCTATTGAAGATGACTAAGCAGATCAAAGAGCAGTCTATTGCGGAGCTCGTGCTGAATTTTATCGCTTATGAGGTCTCGCAGTATGATGAGAAAAACGCATTTTATTTAGAAACCAAAATTCAAATTGTGGAGGAAATTTTGGATAATTACGCCGTTGAAACCGATATCGAAGTAAATAGACTACTGAGGCTGCTTTTTGGTAATCAGTTATGTAAATCTCAAGGTATTAAACAATAGTACTTGGATCCTGACGGAGTTGATTTCCCGACTCTCCTCAATCGTCGACGGAAGTGAGTTCACTGCGGTTATTGTGAGCAAAAATGCGATTGAGCTGTTATTTTCGCATATACAATCAAATGTAAGGGATAGTTCCACCGCGTTTGAGCTGAATTTTCTCATAAAATCATAGAATACCACCCTCAGTTCTAATGTTAGCACGCTATTAGACGCGATTATCTCATTCTACGACCCCGAGATCAGAACGGTTGATACGATAACTGGCAGACCCATGATTGACGAGGAAAAAGAAAAAGACCCTATCATTGGAATACTTACTTTTAATATCCAGACGATACAAAGAATCATTGCCCAAAAACCTCAAGTAAATATGTCCGTTCAATAGAAAGCTTATTTCTGTGCACAGGATACGATGCTGCCAACGCAGTTCGGAGCGAGCATTCGACCTCTCGGCCCTGTTAAAATCAAACTGATAAAGTTATTAGCTGGGTTGATTAGTCTTTACAGCAGGAGGATAAATAAAGCAATAGTTGACAGCAAGCTCTTTATGAAGATAATGGTGAATATATTCTAATTATCTTCAGGACTGAAGTGCTTTATTCTTTAGGACCTATTCGAGGCTTATCAATGGAACAACATGCTACATAGCGAGGTCGAAAAGCTTTTTTATGTCGTGTTTAGAACCGACGACCAGCAGCTGATTAAGCACCTGTTTGAAGATGCAAAAATATTAAATTGGATTGTCGAAGCTGCTAGAGAGGAGTACATCGAGCTCCATACGAAAGGAGGGCGCCTCCGGAAAGGCTACCTCGGGCATTTGACTCGAATAGCAAACTCAATTGTTGAATTAGGCGCAGAGAAACCAAATATCACAAGCTATCTCAACGGTAAATATTCATCCCCATCCAAGTGCTTTATGAGAAATTTCAGCCTGTGAAGAATGGAAAAATTACGTTGAAAAAGTATTGAAACCAACTAATGACGCAGATAAAATGCTTCTCGGAGGTCAGGATCCTAAAGATCATATTGCTTTTGCTCAGAAACCTTCCATTGCGGTAGATCATCTAGTGTTGGCCTGTCATAATTAATTTGTTAGACCTCTGACCCTGAATTTGTGAATGATAAGCCAGGATTCCTTGGAGAAGCCAGCAAAATGGCCCTCAGCGACGAAGCTGCTAATATGAAAAAACCACAAGACAAAGCCAACCCTTTAAAGCACCACAAATCTAAATCCTTGCATGATGAAGAGACAAAGACCCTCGAATCTGAATTACTGAAAAAGTCTCATGAGAGCGGTGATCTGGCTGGCAAAAGAGACACGAAAGCAGCTGAAACGGCCGAATTCGGAAAAACACAGAATGAAAAGCATCTCTCTCCACCAAATAAACCTTTGAAAGGACCTAACACAACAAGTGAAAGCCCAGAAAGACCAAAAACTGGTAAATTAACCGCGTTCGAGAGGCAAAAAGACGAGTACGAAGACTTTTCTGAGTTTAAATTACAGCCTCCAAGCAGCGAGCATAATACCTCCACCTCCTCTAGTGAGCTCAAAGAAATAATCCCGCGAGTGCACCCAAAGGTTGAAGGGTCTCAAATGAGAAGTTTTTCGCAGATACAGAGCGAGTTAACACAGGACATCACTCGAATTCTCGTGAGCGACCAAGCTGTGTTCACCCATCGACCAACGAACGAAGACAAGCCTTCCCCGAAACTCACTTTGAAACTTGACTACGGCAACGCAATTTCGGTGACTCCGACATCAGCTGCGAGGAAATCTATTCATTTCAGCTCTGGACAATCCATCCATTCAGCTAGAAACCGAAAATCAGTGCCTTCTTTTGAAATTACTACGCCTAGCACCACTATCACCGAATCAAAGAATCCCGACCAATTTGTTTCAAACCGAGTGTCTTCGACCAAGTACCCACACCTTTCTTTGGCTTTTTGCTTACCTTTACTTCCTCTCTAGCTCACTTGTCATTGATTCAAGTCGTTCTGAGGACATCTTCGAAGAAAGAGGCACGCAGCTTAATTTCGATGACGCACAGAAGAAGAAACCCAAATTTCGCATCAGGATTCCAAGGAAAATAGAATCTGCGGGCAATGAGGAGATACAGAAGATATTGGAGAAGATCCCTCAGCCAGGACAGCAAATTTCAGGAGAAAAGTATTGAAATCAATTTATTGGCAATTCTAATTAATTTTTTCTGCATTAGCTTCCAAGGGTCAACGAGGCCATACTCACTTGACGGAACTCGCGCAATATACAATGAGACACCGAAAGGCAGTAATCTGGCGAGCAAGAAAGACCTCGGGGATGAAACAACTGAACCCGGAGACTCTCAGCATGAGACTAACTTATCTGAGATTTCAGAGGGGTCGCGGTTCTCGTATGGCAATAAAGTCACTTTTTCAAGGTACACTTCGCTCATAAGCGAGATAAACAAATGAGAGCACGCCGATGAGACAGAAAGCCGTTTTTAATTTACTTTAGCTCCTTAGCGGGGCGATTTTCCATTAACACTAATCGTAAACTCAATGATTTCAAAAGCTTTGAGGGATGCTGCTCACAGTCACGCAAGCGAACCGTCGCTTATTTTTCAGCGGATTTTGGAGACCTCTCCACCTTTTGTTTTAAATCTTATGAAAAAGCGCAGGAAGGCCTTGCTGGGCCAACTGAAGTGAAGCGCGCTACTATCATAGTAGCCTCCCAGCAACCGTCCGGTCTTTTTCACGAACTTTTTTTATGGACCTAAACGTCTACTATTTTGCTAACAAGTTTTTCCCTATACAAGATTCTCGTGTTTGTTTTTATAAATATATATATGGCTCGAGTTTATCATATTCAATGTTCAAAAGGACACGCAAATGTTACTTACAATTGAGATCTGACATTATTGTCAGTTATTTTTCACTGGATTTAGCAGTTATGAATAATCAATTTATATAATACAAACTGACAAGGTTCATTGAGCAAAAAACCAAAAAGTTATAGATAAGCTCCACCATCGGGAACTAACCCATAAAAGGAGCTTGTTATTAAAAAATGGTTAATTACATCTCAAATTGGAAATATTATTTCAGATAATAAGGTAAAAACTCTATCCCAAATGAAATTAGAGGATAAAGTGTCAAAATTTCTCTTATAATTGTCGATTTAATAATATAGCATTCATTGCTCTCACCATTCCGTGGGAACCTTCTTCGCTCCTCTGGCCCTGCTTTCCTCTTTGTTTCTCTCACTCATTGCACCAATCCTACAGTTCAGGTTGATTTGATTTGCCTCAGAAGTATTATAAGATTACTTTGGCTGCACTGTCTTTAAATCGAGCTTGAATTTCGCAGATTCGATGGCCCGGGTGCAACAGCCCGGTCTGCTGGTCGGGGTCTTTGGAACACTCCCGATGCTTCCATTTACTTGCTTAGGAGTCTTATCTCTCTGAATTTCAGCGGAAACGTATTTTTGAATGAGACTTTTCTCCATTGACCTTTGAACTAGAGCCCTTGGCTCTATTTATCTGGTAAGAGGCTGTAAATAGCGGCTAAATTTACTTGAATCTGCCTGGCTTCCTTGCGTTGGTCTTAAATTACTGCCGTTGGGTTTCACAAACGACGATTTCAAGTCAGGCTTCTTGAGATATAGGCTGGTGTTAGAATTCGAAGTTGAGAGGGTATTCCCATTCGTTCTTGGAGAAATGATGCTTCTAATCGGGGTTTTCGATATTTTATCACGATTGGTTGTCGTGAACGACCCTTGTAGGAAGGATTTAATATTAATCGTTGTGCCTCCTTGCGGCAGTTCAATGTTCGCGGTATTAGAGCTGCCAGCCACATTCAACTTCTGCTTCTTGAGCAAATCGCTTTGCGCTTTGTTATAAAGAAATGTGGTCATCTTTAGCTTCTCTTTCGATTGACCTCGAGAGCTCGCAGGGTCCTCTGTATTCACGACGGAGACAAACGATCTGCTATCTGAGGCCTTCGAATCGGTGGTTGACTTTACCGAAAAATATTTTTCTGGTTCTGTGGCCTGAATTTTTGCTGGCGACTTCTCTGATAAAAAACTAAACAAATATCAATTACAAGAGAAAGAGGGAAGATCTCTACTTTGAAATATCTCCAGCTGGTTTAACGAGGAGCGAATCCTTACTACTCGCATTATTCTGTCCATTTGCCGTCTTCACGCATCGAGTGAGGATTTTCGAGCTGATTGCTTTCGCTGGGCTCGCTACAGCCACTGTTTTCTTCGAACTCGAAGGACTTTGAACTTTTTCCACTTCCCGCATCAGAGGCGATCTCAGAGCAGCTGTAAGATCTTTCATGCTTTTGCTCATAGCTTTCGAGTCTCTTAGTGTATGCTGTTGGTTCGCGTTCTTAGTGCTTGACAAGTTGCTCTTAGCATCACCGACCGTGGCAAAGACGTTAAGGCTGAATTTTATCTGCTTAGGCGACGAGTTCACGGGAATTTTACGAGCTGCGCTTCCTAGATCCACTGTTTCTGAAACAACCTCATTGCATTTATCATCGGTCGCTTTTTTCAGTCTTATCGCAGAAATCGGCCGCTTCTCTGTAGAAACAGGAACTTTCTTAGTCGCGCTTTGCTCTTTGCTTGTTTGTTTTAAATTTTCGTCAAGAACATGCAATACTCTTCTGCTGTCTGGTGAAGTCTTGCAGCGAGTCTCCTCAGTGTTGGGCTGCTTTTGTACTTTTTTTATAGGTTCATACCTTTGACTTTGCATGGCGCTTCCGTTGATATTCCCTCGTTGATGGTCTCGATTTGGGTGATTTTCTTTGCTCTCGTTGCGGCTCTCACTGGCGGATTTTTTATTCGCTCGCTGCTGCTTGGCAAAAAAACGGAGATTTTGGCTGTGTAAATCATAAGTGCAGATGTGATCAAGGCGATTGAGTGACTCCTGACTGCTTTCGCTCAGTGAATCTGACGATGCATCGTGTAATGGGAACCGATACTCTTGATTTGTAATTGCTCGGTTAAACCTGCGCTCAATTTCCACTCTGAAATCTGGTTTTGTTTCCTTCGGCGGTTCTTTAATGAATCGGTCCTGTACGGTTTGCTCTTGCATGCTCCGTTCGTTTTTCGAATTCGCATTATCATTCACGAATTTAAATATTTTCTTTTTATGAAGCGGGCTCTGAGACTGACTTGGCTTCGGCTTGCTAGCAGAAGATTTGTTAATATTGGCTCGCATGTTACTACTGCTGTTTTCGAGTTGGTATTTTGTGCTTATTTGTAGCGATTTATGAAAATTAAAGCGTAACACTCGTTTTTCCCTTCAATAAAATTATTCAACAAAGCAATGAGTAATTACAGTTAAACTGAAAATTAATTTCGAAAATACCTTGAAATATGACAGATCCCTTGCTTCTTTTAATTCAACAGAAGACTGAAAGCAAAAATGTGCATGACTCAACTCAACTCATGATGATAGGTTAACGAGCACAATATTTGAGTCTTAATAAAATGAATTATTTATCAGCAATACCATCACGTCTTCCCTAACACATGACAATTTTTATGGTAGCGCTGTTTCTCAGTCAGGGTGAGACTTTTTCAATTTATTGTAATTGCATTTTTTCCGTTTATCCAAAGTAACCAGTAAAGGATGGACCATTATTTTCAAAAAACGCACCAGTGTTCCTTTTAGCAGAGGAGCAGTCACTCTATTAGAAGTTAGCTCATTCTCTGGTCTGTTCATAGAAAAAAGAAACGCATTAATTTCATACTTTTTTCCTCTGGGTTCTTGATAGCATGCTGAGTTAATTTAGACCTTCTATCAAAACTGCATTAGATAAATAAATTGTTGCATTTACTTCAGGAATTCATCAATTAGGAATAAAAATAACACTCCTAATCAAACCAAAGTATTGAGCTATCCAACAATGGACGACCCTGTAATGCGACCAGCCATCAATGATCAATCTCCAACGAAGAAGTCCAACGGAAAATCAAATCAACCACCCGTTTCATCATCTAATGACCAGCATATCCCATTCAGCAATCTTAAAGGTCGGCGCAGTATTCTGAAAAAACGTGAGGAAGACACTGGAAGGGATAAAGAGCGAAATCGGAGTGATAGTGCAGGAAATCAGATAAAACCCGGCGGAAAGAAACACAAAATCGTGTTTAAAGAAAAGCTATGCGAAATAAAAGAAGTTGAATGTTGGAAGGAGTATAATGCTGAAGACCCTGAGATTGAAACTAAGACCTGCTGCAAAACTTTCTAAGTTTTTTAGGTTGGAATTTAAATCTTTTATTGGATGCCTTTCAAAATTCAAAGGAGTTTCTCATATTGTATTTATAATTTTTTACAATCCATAGCAATTAGGCTCACTCATTTCATCGTTAGAAATCTGTCGTTTTTTACAAGTAATCTATCTGAACTCAGATTAAACCTTGTCGCTGGAGAGTTAGACTCAGAGAAAAATGATGTAATAATTGAATTGAACACAGTTACAGATCACAGTCACAACAAATTTGATACAATATTTAGTAAATATGATACATTAAGAATAGATTAAGAATGCTTTGATAATGGGAATAACAAAATTCTATTGTATTGAAACTGAAGACTCGGTCGATCAATTGACCCGAGTAGGATCCAACTGCCAGGTTATCAGATGCCCCAGGCAGTTATCAGGAAACCTCCTTCTGCATTATCAGATTTATGTGCCCATTTACTCTGACCCAGCTGGCTTTCTTCTAAGCCAGACCCACGAAGGAAAGGATGCTCGAGCAACTCTTTCGCAGAAGTCCTCTGCGATTTGTCTCGGTTAAAGCATAGGACTAAAAATTCTTTCAAATACTCATAGCTAGCAATGACTTTGAGGATTTCATCACCACAAACGTCGAGGGGGCTCTTGCTCTCTTCTCTTTTAAGATTCAGTACCTATTAATTTTATTGTATCCCCGATCAGTGATAGAATAGTGGTACCTGGTATTCGCTTTGCTTATCGTAGGGTTTCTTTCCTGTCATAAGATGGAAGAAGCAGCATCCTGCGGAATATATATCAGCCTAGGACATACAAAATGAGTCATTGCATCGATAACTGCTAGTTTTACTGAGGATGTGTAGCCGTCCTTGTCATTAATGACCTCTGGTGCCATATACCAAGCAGTTCCAACACAGCTTTGTAGCGCTTGATCATCTGATTGCTTAGAAACCCCGAAATCTGTGATTTTCACAGTTTTCTTGTCTTCTGACAGTAACAAATTTCCAGGCTAATTAAGCTAATTTAAACAGCGAAAAATAAAGGATCATTACTTTCAAGTCTCGATGGACAATGTGGTGGCTGTGCAAGAAATCAAGTCCTTGTAAAATTTGTTTGATCAACGATTTCTTCTCTAGCAGTGAGATTTTCGAATGTTCGCTATCGAGATACTGATCTAATGGCCCACCTTTCATATACTCCATTAAGATGCCAAATTCTATCGCGTTTGGAAACGGCTGTTTTGCCGGGTGCCAAAGCGACAGGTAGCGAACGATGTTACTGTGATTCAAGTTCTTTAGCATGAGGAATTCATCCTTCAACTTGTTGAATCTTATCATGCTCTTTTCATCACTGCGCATAAGCAAAAACTTTTTTACAGCTGCAATCTCTCCGTTTGGGAGTTGGACCCGGTAGACTGGCGCTTCTGAGCCCTTCCCCAGAAGCTCCTCCATCTTCAACGGACCAGTGTATTCGACATCTTGCGCAGATACGCTTTTGACCAATTTGGATTCTTCCTTCTCATTCATTCTGGAAGCACAGACGGATTCATATTCTTCAGTTTGTATAGTCTGCGAATCGGACTCTGTCTGAATCGTTTTGTCTTCTTCTGGGTCATCTTTGTTCACAGAGCGGTTGGAGATCTCACTGTTTGACCAAGTGTAGCCTGATCTTACTGTTTTGAGATTTTCGAAATGGAACGACTCGATTCTCGTTTTGTTATCAGAGCCCTTTCGGGACTCGTGCATTTGAAGGTGCTGTGGATCACCTATACTCTCATCAGTCTGCTTGTTTTTCCTCTTGGAGTTACTCGTTTTGGATGAATTGCTGTTTTCTTTTCTCTTCGGCATGCCTGGAAGCGCCATGTTAAAAGCCTTGATAGGAGAAATCGGTGGTCGCTTGCAGTTATTAAGATTATGCATAGGACTATTGCTATGTGCGTGAGCATCCATATATTTCAATATGCTTGGGTTTCGATCAAGCCCTGTGTCTGGTAACGGCTCAAATCGCACATTATCGTCATTTCCGAGGAACGAATGATCGTTCATTAGACTCTGCTTTGATCCCATCTTGTTTTGACCTTGATCATAAATCGTGGTAAACGATGGCACGTATCTGCCTGTCTGAGGCCTCCCTTGTGTAAGAGGTCTACCTTGTGTGTGAGACCTAACTTGAGTGTTTTGAGTGTGTGGCCGTTCGGTACCCAGGAATTCTGCATACGTTCCAGGCGAGAGGAATTTATCGACCACTTTCGAGCCAATTACTTCTGAGCCCACTCCAACTAGAGTAGACGCCTCTCGTCGAGGAGCAAATCCGGACAAAGGACGCTGTAAATTAAGGTGATTGAAATTTCTCCCATGAACTGGGCTTTCACTTCCTCCGTTGCTTGTATTGGGGGCTGGAGAAGAGTCCGTAGACTTTTTATCAGGTGAAAGATCGAGGGATGAGTCAGATGTGGTTTCCTTAACTGATTTTGAAAACCCTCCAACGAGATCTCTCGTTATGACCGCTTGAGGGGTTTGACTATACTCTAAATTAGGGTCTTCAAGCCGTTTCGCGGCTCTGCGCTCAGTAAAAGAGTTCGAAAACTTGCTTTTCCTTAGCTGGAATAACCTATATTATACGAATAGTATCAACCACGAGATAATAAGAATTTCAATACTTGTATTCTTTTTTGAATTTCTTTATTTCAAGCGCAACGTCAATCTCTGCGTTGTCAGAGCTTGCGCCTGAAAACATTTCGGAATTGCTTAGCATCATCCTTTTATTTTCAAGATAATTGTTCCAAAAGCTTCTTTCTAACGAATATTTTTTCAACACTGAGTCTATTTCCTTCTCAACCTCAGGGTCCAAAGTGTTTTTCTTCAACACTTCATCGATTTCGATCTTAGCTGCGACTACATCTTCAATTTTCCCTTCAATCTCGCTGGTTACTTGCTCCGTAGGCCGAGTATCCTGAGCTAACATTTGATCAGAATCTGATTTTCGGCGTCTTTGTTTCCTCTGGTTCACAGCATCCAACGTGTCCGCAAGCTCCTTTTGCATCTTATTCAGTCTTTCATTGTCTCTCTTGCCCCCGAGATGATTTTCTCCGACCGTCTTCGCCGTTGTGAACCTCGAAAGCAAATCTCCTGGCATCTGAGATGCGTTCATACTTAAAATAAAGTTATCAATGCTGTCTCCAAATCCAGATTTGTTATCGCTTTCTCTTTTTGTCGGAGATAAATTCTTCTCGGAGATAGGAGTTAGGCTGTCCGCTCGCTCCTTCACTTGAGACTGCGTTACAGCGAACTCACTCGTACTTGGGTTATGGAAAACGAAGCTTCTGCCTAAAGAATTTGTTCGATTGAGAGTTTTTTGGCTTATTTCTGACTGCCCATTCGGTGTAGTATCCCCACGGAAAGTTAAAGATGTTTGACTGGCTCTTGCTATTCGTATTTGTGGAATAGCTTGCTCGGTTATTGCATGAAAATTCTCTTTTTTGGGCTGAGAAAATGAGTTGTTCTCGTCAATCTGCCTTGGCTCTCTGTTCTTTATTGAATTAGGAAACGCAGCATTGAAAGAAATCTCTTCTGGAGGCCGAAAAAATAGATTTGCTCTGTTTATCATCGCTTGTGTACCATTTCGAACGCTATTGTCTAAATCCTGCCTGCTCTCAGTGATAAAAGGGTTTGAGGTTGCCTTTCCCGGACTTGATTCCTGATTGCGTGCATCTAAATGTTTATTCCCAACGATTGATAATCCTAATTGTGATTGCGGACTGAGACCCCGTGAATTATCTCGAAATATTGAATGATTTGATATTAATGATTCATTGAAACTGTTATTCGGCCTTAGCCTCGTCCCGCTGGAATTACCCACCATCAATCCGTTATTTCCTAATTCCAGATCTTTAGACTGCTGCGCATTTGAGAAGCTCTTATTCGTCTTATTTGTAGTTGTTAAAGGAGACCCAAATTTTGCAAGGTTCGTTCTTGAGATCTTCACAGTAGACTTGAATTCAGGAACCGGCACGGGGTTATTGTCACTAGTCGCAAATATCAATTAATTAGATATTCTATGCTTGTGATTAAATGCACCTGAAACCCATCAACCCAAGATTATTCATTGCTAAGGTAGCTTTTGACTTAGTATTGCCTTGGGACTGATTGCTTGTTTTGGAAGTCGGCGCTTTATCAACCAAATTATGACTAAATTTGAGAAACTTGCTTTACTGTCATGGAAACTCTTCATTCCAGAACCATCAACGTCAAGGACATTTTTCAGTTGAGTTCCACTGCGCTGATTTCCTGGCTTATCCGTTCTAAACATAGAGGTTTAGCCATTTGATATTTAAAGTAAGATTCATTTACATGATTCTTTCACCTGAGATTCCAAACATTGCACGAGTATCCAGAACGGGTTGTGATCGCTGGTTAGTCATTTTTCTGTCTCTAGAGAGTTCCATACCAAATAGCGTTGATGAGGTTCAAGCTTTAGTTCTTCACAATAATTTGGGACAAACGTGATTTTATTATTGGCAAAACAAATTTATTGAGTCTTTACTCATAAAATTTTCTCTGTCGAGGGTTACAGTTATTCTCCCAAAGCCAGTGAGTTACTTCATCCTGGCAAAGAGGAGATAACTTGCCGTGAGACATGGAAACCGACAAGATGAATGCACTGGTGAAGAAGATGACTATTGTGATATCAACTTAATTAACATCTCATTAAGATTATGGAAAACGAGTGCCTATGAAGCGTTTTATAGATGAACATTGCTCGAAAGAGAGCTATGGAGGACAGAAGTCAGTGTTCTGTGCGATCTTGCGGCAGCAGAATATTGATTAATTTGAAATAATCACTTAAATCAGAAATATTGATATTGAGTCCATCTCAATAAGATTTATTAAATTGCATAAAAATTATTGCAGGAAATTCGAACAAATGAATGAATTTTGACGTGGTTGTTTTGATACCACTATCTCAGTTTATTTAAATTGAGCATTTCGGAACAACCTGTGCTGAGGTATGACTGTGGAGTGGCGCCAAGTTCAATGAGGAAGGGGCTGTTTGTTGATTGAAGTATGGCATACTTTCTCGAGTTTTAGTCTTCTGAATTCCAATCAATAATTTGTGTAATCAGACAACTACAGTCGCAGCGCAACAATGAATGAAGGTTAACTTCATATCGAAAAGCTGTCATCTTAAAGTCTACTGCCGGTTATAATTTCCTGTATTATTCCAGTTTGTTAGACTCACTCAGAAATTCTTATCAGAAATACTTGTTTATCAAATATCAATATTTATCGTTATAAATGTTATGAAAATAATTCTTTGATTTCACTTTTCATACTTGATTGTCATATATTTATTATGAAGAATAGTGGCACTAATAGACAGCTGATCCATAATTTTATGCGAATCCGAAACCTTCTTTCCTTCACATATGGCAAGCAGTAACTTCTCAGCCAAATCTTCTTTTATGAAGTATCAGTCACAAGGCTGATTCTGCTCGCCAGACTCTCCACGGCTGAGTGTGAATCTCTTGCCAACCATGTCGGTTTCGT
>ENA-UOUE01001271-UOUE01001271.1-compost-metagenome-genome-assembly--contig:-NODE-1271-length-16686-cov-6.962550_pt1 | contig 16686 bp, 3 predicted proteins | sample MGYA00238146_ERZ747223 | MGnify/ENA primary metagenome ERZ747223 (study PRJEB28781, sample SAMN06268865) | compost metagenome | isolation source: single cell | place: USA: California, Emeryville, Joint...
GATATTAGAATGTCTAATCATCCTTACGTCTGAATATTTTTGTTCTCCTTCGTGCTTTTCGTAAGTAAGAAATCTCACTTTGCTAAGAGTTGTTCAACTATAAACAAATAGACAATAAAGTTGAATCATTAGTATAGGACAATGTAACACAAATTACATATATAGATCATGATGAGTCCTGAATTAGCAAAACGAGACAATAGGATAGTTACATTATTTTTATTCTTTCGAGCATCTGATATATTGTTAGATTGTCAATTGATCAGAGTTATAAGTAATAGCAACGATAATTATTCTAAACAGCTTCGAAGCTGATACTTGTCTGGCTTCTCCCAGGGATAGTATCATATTGTCATGGTTTCCAAATAGCCACTGAAAAGTTTATCACTTTTAACCCATTAATGCGAAAAGATCCATTTCTTCCTTACTCACGATGTTCACAAGTTCGATTGATTTAATTGCGTTCATGAAACGATAGGCGAATTATTACTTAGAAATAATATAATTCATGAAAAACAACAATTCTTGAAAGTAATTTCTGTCTAAAATTTAGGTTCCCCCAAATCAAAATTGGCGCGTAGTATTGAGCTGACTCTCCAAGAAAAAATTAAAATCTTTATTCAGCTTGCTTCAACAAATCTCAGTTTTTAAACTGCAAAGCTCTACATCATGGAAGCCTGAGCTACTTATATACAGGTGCCTGAAAAAACTAGACATCATAGAATCACGAAATCGAAGATATTTTCAAATTTCTCAGAGTTTTTATATTTTGTTCAATTTTCATCACAAAATCATTTTGTTAAAAGTTTTTTTAGTAGAATGATTTTTCTCGAGGGAAGAGGAGGTAACATTATGAAAAAATTACTTTCTCTTTCTTGTTTATTTAAATGTATCGATGTGACTTTTTCTTTTTGTGTTTATGTGAGAAAGATTGATTGTGAAAAGTAGAAAATCTAAATCTCAAACCATTAAAAATACTTGCAAATTATCCTTTATTCATGTTTTTTCCAGTGCTTGGATTTATGGAACGGCTCAAAGTTTTCGTTGTAGTGGAACTTATTACACGATTATTCCTCAAATAGCTTATGGTTTCTCGCTCCCTCATTGGACTGCAGGTCTTGCTTATGCCATCTTACATGCGATTGTCAGGTTTTTCAGTTCATTAAACTTGAGATAATATCAAACTCGGAAAGCAGGGTTCCGATATTTTGAACCATTTTAGGGAGACATACAATGTATCTCTAGAATCAAAGTTTGTGTGAAAGTTAAGTAGAATATACCATAGGTTCTAGATAATTGCGGGGATATAGCTTTTTGGATGCAGAATTTGATGTATCAGATTAGAAATTTGAACCCTACACCTTATTTTCTACATGAGATAGGAGGTCGTATCTTCTAAGAATGAGAGAAATTTCCTGGACAAAGCTTAAATGGGTAATGCTCTATGCTCTCCAGCTTGCTAGATATTCAATATAAGGATAGACTCAAGCGATGGCAAAAAGGAATGACAGAAGAGGAGCCTAAATTACAAATTCAATGATTTGAGGTACGCGCTGTTTGCCATCGAAAGGAAATTGCAATATCACCAACAGCACATAAAGAATTTTTATATCAATTTTCTAGAAAATTTAACTTGATTTCCGAGTATTGGGATACACAAAGATATGTTCCTTGTTCTGTACTTGAGAAAATGAGGATCGTATGATTCACTATTGATTTATAGAGGTTTGTAGATTTTTATACACTTTATTTATCCATTGGAGAATGACATCAGAATTCTTTAATGAAAGAGTAATACAAATCTTGAGTTAAATCGACCCAAAAGGATTCGAAGGGTGAACAAATTTCTGCAAATCCTGAATATACATCTGAATATACATGATAGAAGGATATTTTATCAATACCAAAAATATTGAGGGTGGTGCTTTATTCCTTTTTTTCATTTCAAACGACAATTAAAAAATTCTGAAAATTTTATCGATCTAAACCTACAATATGGTCACAACCAAGCAAATGAATATTTTCTTTAATCTTCAAAACTAATTATGTATAATCAGCTCGCATTGTTAGAATGTAAATTAAGATAGTTCAATCAACTGATCCTTCCTTATGGATACCTAATTACTTTTATCTAATTTCAGCAATATTAGAAAACTTACTCGCGTTTTTCCAGGATGATTGATTTTTATTTTAGGGGACCCTTGTTCTTCTTGACGAGAAGTCAGACTCTGTGCTTCTATCTGGCAGGTTGAGGGTTTAACATGATGTTATATGGCAACATTTAGATAATAATATCTTTTTCATTTTATATTTGGTAGCTGACTATTGTTAGACGACTCTTAGAGGATCAACTTCTTGATATATTGGTAGAGGATGAATTATTGGTGGGAGATGGATTATTGGAGGTGGCTTTCAAAAAGTGAGGCTGAAGTGGATGAAATTTCAACAATCTATTCATGATTTATTTCTCTTGATCTAACTTGATATGAAAATCACAACATCAGACTTGGTACATAACTTTTAAAGCTCGTTAGCTTTAAGTGAGACAAGATGAAAGAGACGACGGATAGCTTCAGCGCAAGACATATATAGATATATAAAATATTCGCAATTAATCCCTGGAGAGAAGCCCTTGAAGAACCAAATCAAAAGGTTATTATGCTGCAAACCGCTGGTTCTTCCTTTATATTGCATACCTATCAAATTTTTCAAATTCGTCAAATTTTTGCATTATTCTGCTTGTTTTCATATTTAACCTTGCAGAATTGATTTTTTTTCTACTTCATAACTGCATATCAGATAATTGTTTGTATGTTGGTGATCTGTGGACTTGTCCTTTAATTATTACAAAATTTTATATTTTATTTAAAGACAATTAGATAAGCATTTTCTCCTCTTGAAATTCTTATTTACTTATGTGAAATGTTTTTTTTTTTTGGTTTAACACTTTCGATAAGGACCCTCATAAAAGTTTTTGAAATTTTAAATGAAGAAGTAGTCGAACAGAAAATAATTTGTTTCTCAATTGATTGAGAAATATAACAATCGGTTACTACTTTTCAAAGCGAAGGACTCTTCTATGAGTAATAAGAGAATCTTACTTGAAGTTATTTTCAGAGACGATTTAAGCTGAATTTTCAAGAATCAAACAATAATATCTCTTCAATGATGCATACTGACTTTTCTCTGAGTTGCTACTGAAGTTTAAGCATCAGCTTTCAATTTATTCTGAATACAGCCATCTATCTAAAGCTAATGATGCCTTTCGCCTATTCCTGACAAATATAGATTCGAATTGAATAGCGATTGCTACCTAGATAACCTCTTATGAATATCTTCCATTTTCTTGCGAAAAGCACCTAGCATTCAATTTAACTTTTCAAGAAAGGAGAGAGTCGTTTCCTAATCGTCTGAATAATATGAATAGTCTGTGTAGTTGAGAAAGTCTCTCCCTCCAGAATCTTCTTCTCCATCTGAAGTGAGTGACGAATCCTTCCTTTCCAATTCTCCTTCTATAGAGATCATCGGAAGTGTTATTTGATATTCTACAGAGCTTTTTGGTCAATTTTTGTTTCAAAATTTATTTAATCGTCTATTCTCCTATATGCCTCTATCACAATCAAGAAATACATGGATTTGGCTCTGAGTTATCTGTCGTTTCCTTTTGAGTTTATTCCCAAATCCTCTCTTGTTGTCTATGGTCAATCTGCTCTCATTAATCAGGGTATTTTTCATAGAATACGGGTAGATTTGGATTTTAAATGCGAATTAAAAATCATCTACTTAAGCTCCATCAGCTTGAAAATAATCATTTGCTCGTTAATCATTAACAATGGAAAGCTTAATGATAGGTTGTCGTCTCAGGTCATATTCGTCAGTTGACCTGGGACTCTTTTTGCACCAGACCTGATGCTGAGCTAGATTGAATGCCCTGACCCATGAATGGTGTAATGACAATTTATTTTTGTTATTCAGTCACATTGACAAGCTTATCGGTTTGAAAAGATGTGGTTATCTGGGTAGGCTAAGACTGACTGATGAACTGAGAACTATTATTTATACTAGCGAGGTGATATTCGTGATTATAGAGATATTTTGTTTTGTATGCACATAATTCTGGCTCTTTTCTGACTGATCTGGAAACTTGGAAACGACCTTCGAAGAATTGAAGACAAATACCCCACCTACTGGAGTAATGAATCAAGAGGAAGATCAAGCCTTCGAAGGCTGGTCCTTGTACAAGCGGCGTTTTAAATTCTATTCATGAGAATATATCCTCTTTACATAGAATTGTTCTAATCCATAGGAATTGAAATCTTTCATTTTGACTAATAGCTTTTACAGCTCATTAGCTGTTAAGTCATGTCAACTTGAAGAGGACAAGAAAGCAATAGACGAGTTTTGGAGAGATATATCTCATTTGAGCATTGAAGATCAAATCGATTCTTGAAAAACTTGTTCAGCTGACATTAAGGGCGGAAGAATGCTCTGACTGTACATTATGCTGCGATTTAAATAAATTTCTATATAAGTTATGTCTCCTATTGGCTGCATTGTATGCTTTTTCTGATTTTTATGTTTTACTTGGCTTCCATACGATAAGAATGAGCGCATATAGCGAATTTATAGCAAACTACATCTCTATTGCATCGTTATGACTCTCGACTACAACTGATAACCCTCTATCTAACAAAAGCCTTGCAAAGTCAAACCAATAAAACCTAATTACATTCACTTCTGAAAAGCAAAATAAAATACGACTAGCGCATGGCAGGAAACTCATCGAAACATACCGTGCTTGACCATCCTCCTCTAACGGGATAATTTCAACTTCTAAATAGAATCTCATCGTTACCTTCGATATATTGGCCACCTACACCAATAGTTCTATACTTTGCGAGCCGTTTAGCAACAGTGAGAAATAGTATCTGCTCTCAATTGATGTAAGCATTATATTTACTAAACCATCATCGCATTTCCAAAATTTCTTACGTTCATGAGCAAAATTCTCGAATCAATCTCTAAAATTTGTCCGAAAGACTGATTGGTCAGAATCTTTTAAGACGCTTCTCGCTCTTTCTAAAGGATATTTTTCAGAAACCATAACTACTTCAACAAGAAGCTTCCAACGTATATCAAATGTTCTACACACACAATAACTCTCTAAATGAGCTTTGATGAGTTCAAAAATGTACGAAAGTCCAGCTCTCATTGTTGCATCTTTGCAATTTCCTTTCTAAGCTCGTCTCAAGCCTATGGCACCCTTCTACCTCTTCTACCTGGTGCTAATTGGAATTTATTTAATATGCGGAAAATCCATTCAAAGTACCCACTTTTAAATGATCATTCAACGCGCTTGATCCTGCGTCATTCATGAAAGTTGATACTTTTTTTCAATCCAATATTTCACTCTTGTCTTTCAAATCGGTGTTTTCAGTTTGTTTCTGTCAATACGAGCCAACTCAATTTGTCCAAAGTAGTGGGAATCATGATACATCCTATCAAATAATATCCATAAAAGTAAGTATCTCTGGTTTATCGTTATGATGAAATATCCACCTGGATGGAGGCTTATTGAAACTTTTAAACCTGCTTGAAACTTAAATTAGCCTCAAACCCACCTATTTAAGCCCCGTCCAGATAAATAATAATCAATTTCAAATTAATATTTCACAATTCAAACCCAAGCGAGGGTTGACCGATGAAAAGTCCCGCTTGTCAGCTAGGCTAGGAACCTCACAAACGTCATGCACGATTTTGGTATTTAAGCCCTACGCTTGGATCCGGCAACAATTTTTACAGACGCAAATGGCGCAATTTTCCCTTGAAATAATGAATGGCTTTCCTGGGCGTCAGTGTGTCTCTCTTTTTTTCGAACTGCTTGGACGCAGGTCAATTTTAATGCGCTCATGCCGCTTGTCAGTCGTTAGGAAATGCATATTCTGTTTACCTAAGTATTTTTTGAGATTCTATGTAATATCTGGCCGACTGAAGGAGATCCCTGAAGCATCCAAGACAAGTGTCCTGCTACCGGCGGAGGGAACAAGTTGGAGTCCGCGCTCAAGAGATCAAGGGATTGAAGACCTAAACCTCTATTGAAAGTCACTTTTCCGCTACCATTATTATATATCTACCTTTTCTCCACTGTTTATCTAACACTACAGGAACAATGACGACTTTAGACTTGGCGTAATGATTTTTATGGCTCATTAGCTCTAAAAACGGAGTCAAGCTGAAGAACAAGGACGAATAGAATAATCTGGAACAATGATGAAAATAATTCATAATTGATCCTTGAAGCGAAAGAGCTCCTCTGTTAAGTCATGATTAGTAGGTATACAGGTTCATTTTTATTATCTGAGATTACACATTTTTAATGTTTCCTACTCTACATCATCATGTAAATATTAACTGCATTTGAATTCTCGAAACTTTCTTTATAACTTATTGCTTTCTATCTATTTACAAAACGATATGAAAGAAAATATGCAGAAATTTCTAAAATGCTAAGAAAAGGTCCTTTTGAAAATAATCCATGATAATAGCCTCTTTTTGACCTCTTTGAGAGAGGTTATCTCCATCATTCGTGTTGCAGCTCCAAATACTTTCTCGAAAGACAAACTATATGATAAAAAACTTCGAAATGTCTGACATTATTAACCATCAAAAAAATTTCTTCACCGGAGTTGAAAAAATAATGATTTCAAAGCCTTCAGCAGTTCTATTGTTGTTTTTAACTCTCTTTTCTGTTGTTTTTTATTGCGATTCTGGTAATTTACAAACTCAATTTCAAGAATTAAGTGCGTTTCATTTTAAAAATCTCTCTGAATTAAAATAAATCATAGAAACAGAGGTTTGGTCTCCCACGACAAACAATGATTCCAGATATGGTTGAAAAATTAGCCCTGAGCCTGAGTTCATAAATAGCTGAGAAAATAGCAGCAGCCTGCCTCTCAGAAAAAAATTTTTTAAACTATTTTCTTTAAGGTAAGAGAAACTTAAAAAGGCCATCGAAACACTCTATTTGACCACTCAGCAGGAGTATTCGGAGTTTGTTCCATTTCCTTTTGACATAAATCAAATATTCCTCCTTCTTCCATGCAGAGAGCGAATCTTTGCTCAAGTGGTGCGCGTCTTTGATTGGTTGAGAATTTCCAGAACATTAAAACGTCATCGGGTTTAATTTGCATCAAAATACCAAAAGTAAGTTTTAAGCTCCAACGAAGCAGAAAATAATAATTTTCAAATTAATATTCAAGAAGCACGTGTCAGAGGGAAGTTACCAGTCGGGTGAAAATCCTTTCAAGCATCACCCCTAGCTTGGGCCAAAAGAATTTCAACTTGCCTTGATAATATTTTTATTCAGTCAGTCACCAAACTTGCTTAAGTAGCAGATATTATTCTATCTGGACATGCTTTTCAAAGGAGAATAGATCGTAGATCGGACTTGATTAGTTATTTATTGGGCTGCTTGTCAATTGATTTTAGGTTTAGTTAGCTTTTATTTTGAGATTTTTGGATATTCTTTGCACTATTTAGCTTCACTCTGGAGATGATCCTCGAAGAAACCGCAGTGCATGCCTCTCTGCTCTAATCGTGAACGCAACAAGGTACGAACCCTCCTAGAAGCTCGAGCTATTGAACGTACAAAAGGGGACATTTCAGGATTTATTTCTGATTTATATATATCTTCCTAATCATTGATCTAACTCTAGAGACAAGACAGAAATTTTGCTTTAGCATACCCGCTTCATCCCTCATTAGCTTTGAAAGTGAAACTAGCTGAAGTAAATAAAGATTCAAGTAAAGGTTGAAGTATATATAGAAATTCTTTGTTCAATCATTCATGAGAAGAGCCTCCCACAGATATTAACTAAGAATGCTCATTTGTTATCTAGTTGATTTGTTTTTCGACTGCATTATGATATGTGTTACATAAATACCGACTAGAGCCGAGTCTCTTCAATGATTTCTGTAGGTTTGGCTCTTTACAAGCCAGATAGTGCGAAAATGATTTATTGGTATCAAAATACGTCCTTTTAGCATCTTAACAGTCATTACAGGGTTCATATTTCAGTAAATTGTGAAAGCACTCTTTTGAATGATCAAATAAACCCTCTTTTGAACTCTCGAATCGAAACTGACTTGGCATCAGTTGAGATTCCCTGAAAAACCCTAAGGGCTCCTTCTCTCAAAAATTTTAGGAGACTTTTAGTTTGAAAGACAATGCCGTTTTAGAAATAGCAACATTTCTTGTACATTCTACCTTCCAAATTGAGAAGTTCTGTATTTAACGCGTTAATTTGAAAAAGGAAAGTATTTCTCTTTTTTTTAATCAGAGCATTACGCTCAAAATAATTAGCTATGTGGCTCAATTAGTAGATTTACAAGAATTCAAATGAGCTTCTTTAATACAGATAAATACCATCAATGTTATGATACAAATGCAATTTCTCTAATATCTTGACTGTGCGACCTTCAATTTCTCATTTTCTGCCGCCAGACTCGCCACTCTGGCCTCAAGTTGAGCTATCAGCTTCTCCTGCGATTTAGAGGGAGACGCTCGGGTCTTATCATTGAAGTACTTATTCCTCCAATCATCAATTTGCTTCGACTGCTCGCTGATCACACTATTCAGTTTGCTATTCTCATCAGTGATCGCTCTCAGCCTACCCCGCAGCTCCCTAAGCGCTTGCCTATCGCCTTCGTTCTCCAGGTTCCTTTTCATCCAAGTCTCAGTCTCTTTCGCTGTCCCTCTATTTCCAGCTGAAAATCTCTCCTTAAAACCAAGCTCTCCGAGCTTCAATTCGTACTCTTGATTCTTCGCCTTTAACTTCTCGTAATCTAATAATTTTTCATGCAAGGCGCGACTCAATTTCTCATTCTCAATCGCGAGCTTCTGAAATTTATCTGTCAGGTCTTGTATTGCGTGTTTATCAGTTTGCGTTCCCAGTAATTTAAGCCTTTGGTCTTCAATTTGTTTCCATTGAGTTTCCACAACGTTGTTCAGCTTTTGGTTTTCCAAAGCAAGCAATTCGAGCTTATTTTCAAGCTCTTTGGTCAGCCGTCCTTTCTCTCCCGACTCAATCAACTGCGCCCTCAGCAACTGAGCTTCTTTGTTTCTTTCCTCGAGTAACTGCGCGAGTTTCTCACCCTCGCGTAAAGCATTTTGATTTTTCATTTCTCCTTCCCTAGTGAGAATTTCTGCTTCTCTTAATTCTCTTTGCTTATCAGAGAGACTGCTGTTCAATCTCTCATTCTCGTCGACCAGAATCTGGATCTTATCCTTTAAATCCTCGTTTTCTCTCTCCAGAGCCCCAGCGCTAGCAAATCTCGCTTTGGTTTCCTCAAGCTCCTTAGTTTTTTCATTCAGAGCTTTGTAGAGGAAATCTCTTTCATCAGCGGCTTTTTCAAACTTTTTTTTCACATCTGATAGGCTGCTGAGGTTCCTCCTCAGCTCATCGATCTCTTTCTCCTTTTCTTTCAGCCCTTCGATGAGCCCGTCGATGTCTTCCTCGGATTGTTGGAGCTTTTTCTCATATTCGAGGAGTTGGGTCTTCAGTCGCTCGAATTGGTGGACCTTATTTTGTGCGTTTTCGAGTTCCCTCACCTTATCTAACAGCCCTTTCTGCAGTCTTTCAATTTCAACATCACCGCTCTTCTTCTCATTCTGTAACTCAGCCATCACTGACTGAACGCGCTCGAGTTCGCGTAGCCGTTCTTTCAAGTTATCGATGACGTCCTCGCGCTCGGTTAACAGCGAACTGAGACTTTCGTTATCTTTGAGCAGAAGCGTCAGTTTGTGGTGTAAATCATCGGCGAGAAGCTTGCTTTTCTCAAGGTCAATCGCTTTCCTTTTCCAGGCTTCGAGATCAGCCATGATCTTCTCGAGCCGCTCAGCGTCTAGTTTCATTTGCGAGGCAGCCTGTCTCTCCAGATCGTTCATTCTATCTCTTAAATGGTACAAATCTTCATTTTTCTGCTCGATTTCTCTGCTCAATCTTCCGTTCTCCTCAATAATATCTCGAAGTCTCTGGTCTGCCTCCTCTTTATCCTTAGCCACGTATCCAAGTTGCTTAATCTGATGCTTTAAGCCATTCACCTCGTTCTGGCTCTCCCGAAGCAGCCTTTCCAGGTTTTCCTTGTCTTCATTTGCGTATTTCAACTCATTAGATATTCTCTGCGTATCTCTCGCCTTCCATTCGTTATCCCGCGCCTTGATCGCCAACTCATCGATTTCTCTGTCTCGCTTGCTGAGCAGCGCATTCAACTGCTCATTCTCTTCGACTAGACTGTCGATCTTTTTCCTCAACTCCCGACAATCAGCGCTTTCTTTTTGCAATTGGTTAATTTTCCTTTGGTAGTCAAGAACTTCTCTGTTCTTCTCTTCAATGATTTCATGCAACTGCTTCGTATCTTTCTCAAGGATACCCGCATGCCTTTTATATGCTCTTAACTCATTATTCTCCTTCTCGAGGTCGGCTATTCTTTTCGAATCACACTCTTTATCTTTTTCCAGCTCTCGTACAGCTAACTTCTGTTTATCTACCTCTGCATCAGCTAATGTTAATAGGTTCTCCAGCTCTTTGTTTTCAGCCTCAGACGCCGCGTTCTGCTTCTCAAGTTTTTTTAAGATTCTATTCAGCTCATCTACCTCTTCATCGCGTTCTTTCAGCAAATTATTTAATTTTTCAGCCTCTTCTATGAGCTCCTTAAGCTTATTTTCAACGCTCTTCTTCGCTTCGAGGTCCTTTTCCAACTCTTCGATAATTTTCCCGAGTTTCTCGTTCTCTTCAACGCCTTTAGCCAGCTCATTCTTCAGCCCTGCGACGTCTTCTCCTTCCAATTTTTTGATTCTATCCAAATGGCCTTCTAATTCAGCTGCTTTCGCTTCCAAAGCCTCTTTCAACTCATCGTTTTCTTTGCTTAGGTCAATATATCTGGCCTGGAGATCTTCTCGCTCAGCTGACTTCTTTCCAGATCCTCCGCTACGATGAGTGCGGGTGTCAATAGGGCTCCCTTCTAATTTGCTTCTCTCTTTGTAATACTCAAGCTGCTGTGTCTGGTCTTCAAGCAAATTATTAAGTCTTTCCGTCTCGTGAGCAAGCAAAGGGAAACTCGCTTCGAGCTCTTTGTTCCTTAACTGCGCCTCGTTGAGAGCGTGCTCTTGATCCATGATGATTCCATTCAGTCGTTCGAGTTCCAGAATAAGCATCTCAATGCGAGTGTTAGCTTCTTGCAAGCGTGAATCGCCTTTATCGAGCTCCGTCGCCTTGAGATTTAACTGCTCAACCTCTCTATTTCTCTCCGTGAGATGCGCAGTCAAGCGATCGATTTCTTCAGCAAGTGCTGCGTTCTTCCGAGCTAAATCCTGCGCCGACCAGTTCGTTTTTTCCATCTCAAAGCAGCGATTGCGCCAAGCTTCCAAGTCGCTGTTTGCCTGTGCGACCATCTCAGACTTTCTTCGGTTCTCGTGCTCAAGCTGGTTAATATAGTCCTGCAGTTCAGCTATTTTCCCGTCCTTGTGTCTTGCAGACTCTCTTTGATTAAGAGAAAGGAGACTTTGGAGATTTTTGTTTTCTTCGGTGAGCAGTTGAACGCGTTTTTCGAGAAAAACAACTCGGTCACTATTACTTCTGGAGGGAGAGCTGCCTCTTGTGGTGGACTGTTCGGCTTCTTTTTCGAGTTTGAATATGACGGCGTTTAATCTCTCGATTTCGGAAGATAATGCTGTGAGGCGAGTCTGGTAATGCTGTTCGAGGGTCGCAGTCATTTTTTGAGAAGACATCCTCTCGTCTAATAACTCGGAAATCTAAAAAATTTAAATCTTACTTAAGAAATTAGTCTGTTAATAAACGTAACTCACAACTTTTAATCACAAGGGAAAAAAAAGAGAATTCCTCTTTCTGTGAAATCATCAGGGTATCATGACCCATGAACGATTATCCTAACTTGGTCTTAACTGAATTTCGTTTTATTTCTCAAGTCTCATAAAAGAAGCACGCTTGTCTTAGTTTTATCGCCTTTTATTGAATGAAAATGAGGATTTACATAGTCCATATGATGGAGGATGAATAAACGCGAATATCAGGCTAGCTTCAAATTATATCAGCTCCCATAGATTCAAAATCCGTTTCAACATCTTAATACATGTTGATTGATTATGACAATTAACTTTTCCCTTACGAAGTAGCATTGAAAATTCAAAGCGCGCTCAATCAACGAGAGTTTCATCAGAGTATTTATTTCTAAGGGTTTTTTTTCCTTTGGAATTTGAGAATTGGCCCTTATTATACAGCTTATTTAAAGCTGTCAGTTGACTTATCTAACCAGCAGCTATGAAATCAAATTTAACAAAATTAGAAAAATAAATTCGACAAGGTCAGGGATAATTAATGGATTTTACTATCCGGAACAAGTACATAAAGAAATTCCTTTCAAATTTCGCAAATCGCAATGAAGTCAAAGTGATCAAGTACCTCACTATACTCGGCATCCATTCGCTCCAAAGCAAAAACCAATCCAACATTTCATTCGAGGAACTTCAAAACCTAGCAAGTAAAATTTCCTCCTCTCTAACCAAGTGCTAACATATCTTCATTTCCCAGAGAGAATTTCCGCTAGTGCTCCCAAGGAAAAACAGCGCCTGAACAAAGAAATCAACAGCATTCGAGATGAAATCGCAAAATTAAATGCCAAGTTCGAGGAGAAAATCAGGTAATGAAACTTCTCATTAATCCCCAGACTAACCAGCAACAGCCGGATAAAAAGTCCAGAAAAAACAACAGATCAAGGGATTCGAGAGGTTTCCTCAGCATCACGGGCTCAAACTACCAGCGATAGAGGAAATAAATTCAAAACAGGTAAAATCTGACGATCAGAACTTAGTATAATCGAAAATTAAGGTCAGAAAGGAACTACTCAGCCTGAAGATATGCCAGCAGCAGGTAGATCACGTACGGTTACAAAAGAGCGAGGTAACTTGATTACAAAATTCAAATTTTTGATATCAATTTGGTGAAAAGATGAAGGCCAACAGAGGTCAAGTTCTCTTGAGAGCCAGATATACCCGCAATGGTGGGCTGCTCTTGGCGAAATGAAAACTCGTGAAGATAAAAAGAAAGTAACTCCGAAGGTATAGCTATCGTACTCGATGCAATAGAGTTAATTTAAAAATTTTTCATGGGATTAGATCACTGAAGTTGAAGCTCCAGAAGTCCCTCGATTCAGAGAGAAAGTCATCACTAAGCATCACCTTGACGATGAATTGGGCCGAACTTACTTCAACGACGCTAACCTCGATGCTGAAGAAGAGCCTGTCAGAGATACCAAGCAGAAGCAGCCTGACACTCAGCAGAGACAGCAACAGCAGTTGACTCAACAGTCATCAAAGCCTCAGCTGACAGGCACCTTCAGAGAGGATAATTTCACACAAGAGTCACACGGTTCGAGAAATAGAGACAACTATGTCTCTCCCAAGTTCAGCAACGTCGAGGACACAGGCCGCAACCAAAAGAAATACCGACTCCCTGACCAAGAAGACTATTCGAATGTTGGGAACATCGGCAGGTTCCCTGAGACCGTCCCGGCTAAAATGCAGTCGCACCCTACGTTTTTCGTGTCGTTAGGGAAATCTAAAGGCACTCCGTCGAATAAGCAAGCTCAGAATACGAAATCCTCTGCTAATTTCAGTCGGAAACGCGATTTGGTTCTTTCTCACGCGACTGTTGAGCCAAAGAAAGAGCAGAAACCCTATCATAGCTCGAAATACGACCATGTTCAGTCAAAAATCAAAGGGAAGGTTGACTTAGATAAACAATTGAGCAGACAGTACAAAAAATCAAAAGGTGCTTTAAACAATCGTTCGGACGATGAAGGCTATGAGACGATGCAAGCTGACGAATCCCAAGGATACTATGGACACCGGGATTACTACGGCGGTGAGAAATCAAAGGGCACTAGCAAGTTCGTCTTTTTGGATAAAGATGATAACCGAAACAGACCGGTTAGGGAAACCGAATCGAGGTACATGAGGGATTATCGCCAGCAACAGGAATCCCACAGACTCGAGGCAAGTAGCGACGAGAAGCCAGGTCATCTCATCGAATCGAATTCCTCGGCTCGGAACCAGTTTAGGTCATCGCCTGATTACCAGATGAATAGGACTACCCCGATGCAGGACTCCCAATCTAAAGAGAGTCAAGCTCAGCAATACAGTGCGACTAAAAGCGACGATTTTAGTCAGTCCAGAGGCACGCAATTGGACATGCAGGACCGACAGGGCCTCTACTACGCGAACCAGCCTCACAGTTTGGCAGGCGCAGGAAGCACCCAAAATAATATCCTTGATATCGCGAATAATTTCTTGAATTCTCCGTTGATGCATCACTTGTCGAACCAAGAAAACCGTACTTTTGAACTGTCGTCAAAGGACTCGAATTCCTATCCAAACACGCTGAAATCGAACGCTAACGTGACAGACTTTGAAAACCGAAGTCCTTCTGCGTTCACTCGTTCTCCAAACAGCCGTCGGTACTACGACGAAGAGCACAAGAGCAGTCAGGATCAGCCTCATCGCTACTCTGACTGGGTCGGAACTTATGATTTCAGCAAATCGAGAGATCAACCGTCCTATTTGAAAGAATCTACTAATAAAAGACACAGCGACTATAAACCCAAAGACTCAGGTAATTAACTCTAGTCATTTGCTTTGAATGATGGTGTTCATATGCAGGATCCTCGTTATCAAGCAGCAACTTTTCGAACTTCAACCTTAATGAAGATATGAAAGGTAAAAAGCCATTATTGGTCCATTTTTCTAATTGTTTTGTTTACTAGGGTTCTACCAAAATATCTTCTGGGAGCAGAACAAGAAGAAAGACGGCTCGAACACACGTGCGAAACCTAATGGCAATTCTGAAAGCGAGAGCTCTTCTAATGTGTCTTTCAATGGTGATAACCAATACCCGAGCCACCAAGCTAATCGTGGCTCTGAGTATGTGCCTCGCAAGGGAGGCGCGTATAATCCGAGTGGTAGCTACACCACTGATTACGCAAATGTGAGCAGAAGTAATCCGTACACGAGCGGCGACTACCAGGGATACAGACCTGAGAGAAGCAGCGCCACGAGATATTATAACAACCCTTAAGGAAGTGAGGAGACCTACAAGGAAAATTTGTTAAAGTTTTGTCTTAAGCTATCGAAATTGAATACTGATTATATTTTACCACGAAAATGAAAAAAAAATACCTTAAACGCCCTATAATTCAACGTTTTGAGGGTATGAATGCACAACGAGGTTGATTAGCTGAATATCCTTCTGAACTTTAGAAATAATTATCCGAATCTAAACTATTTCCTTCGCATTGATCACGTGAAATACTTGAAAAAGGGTCTAAAGTTCCGTAGTTAGATGAAGAAGCATGAAACTGAGAAGACCCAACAATTCCCTTTGCTATTGAAAAATAATGCAAATACAGACTTGTAGTAAGCGCTTAACCGGTCGATTGGGTATTACCTGAGCTGTTTGCAGCACAAAGCCTTATACTGGGAAAAGTTTTCTCATAAATTGTCAGTATTTTAGGATCGTGTTTGTAAAATGGGAAATTTACAGGCTTATCTTCCTTTATCCTCGATGAAAATAAAGAAAATTGCGCTATCTAATCAATCCTCATGATCCTTAAAGTCTATGAATGAGGCTGCTCACACTAACAATCCACTAGCGAGAACTATAAACTCATTCGCATTACATAAGTTCTTTCAACGAATTCCCTTGAACTCTCCAATAACTACAACCAAACAACCCCCAAATAGCTCCCCAATTACCTCTGAAACCTTATCTAACTCGTACTCGGCAAATGCTACTCCTATCTATCTAAATTCAAATCCTCTAACTTTTTCTTTCCAAACTTAATAAAAAAGAGTACTTTCTATTACAATTAAGATACTGACCCAATATACTTATCAATTTTCCTGATATTTTATCGCAACTTAATCTAAACAAAATAGATAGAAAAACCTGTGCTCTCACCCATGCTTAATTACTCCAAACTAAATTACTTCAAACATAATCATACCTCCCCATCCCCTCTGATTCTCTTAGAAAAGCTCATAAGTCACTTGAGAAAAATTTGATTCCTCCAATATGCAATTTCCTTTTCCCGCACCACGTTGAGGGAATTCTCAGTTAAAACTTCATGGAAAATTCGTGAAAAAATTATAGAAATTGAGTTCTGCACTGGATCGATTGTGTTCGAAATACGAATTTAGATAGATTGATCAGGATTAAAGATTTAAATAAATCAAATAGAACACTATATTGACAAAGGGAAAGCTCGAAACGATAGAATCTTGTCAAATTTGTTTTGGAAGAGGTTAATAAAAAATTAGAATTATCCCAGTGTTTGAACTTTATCAAAAAGCTCATTTCCAGAACGTTTTAACTGGCGCCGAATTTCTAATTATTCTTTTCCATTCCCGAGCAAACCTAAAATTGGTTTAAGTCTCGAAACTAAAACTGATTGATAAAGAATTTTTTTTGATAAATATTATACAAGATCAATCTTATCTGATATGCAGACGTCTCAGCCCATCAACCACTCACCCAATGTCACACAGGAAAAAGTCTGTGCTCCTTCAAGCTTTATATCCAACCTTTTTCAAATTTTAGAGGTAACTTTCACATC
>ENA-UOUE01001272-UOUE01001272.1-compost-metagenome-genome-assembly--contig:-NODE-1272-length-16639-cov-2.835648_pt1 | contig 16639 bp, 8 predicted proteins | sample MGYA00238146_ERZ747223 | MGnify/ENA primary metagenome ERZ747223 (study PRJEB28781, sample SAMN06268865) | compost metagenome | isolation source: single cell | place: USA: California, Emeryville, Joint...
ATTGATTTACTTCTTTTTATATACATTTTCTTAGCAACATCCATTTGCTTTGGTATTGAGCAGGGTTTTTTTTTTGAATTATTCAGTCTTTAAGTGATGGAAATAATAATAGCATATAAAGCAATAAGCGATGAATTTTCCGATTAATTTAATCACTCTCTAAATTAATGTTAGTATTATTTTTCATTAGAATATAAGTTAACTTTCGAAAAGTTAATAGAATTACCAAGTTTCTATTCGATGTTTAGGGACTTCCGCGTCCGAAATCAATCAATTCCTTTATCCACACCTTTCGAATATACGAAAGAATCTCTCTGCGAAATGACCTTAGAATCCAAGAGTTGAAAACCTAACATAGAATTATCCAGCTGAGAACCACTCAGCTTTCGTTGTTCTCCTACCAGACTCTCATCAGCCGATTCGTTCTTCGGCTTTAAACACGGACTTCCCCGTTCTTTCTCAGAAAAAGACGTACTTTCTTGTTTCTGGAGGAGAGAATTCATTGAACTTGCTTTCGAATGGTCAGCCTCAATTTGAACTACCGGCAAGGATACCTCATCAACCTTAGGAGCTCCCTTTCTCATTCTTTTCTGTTGAGCCTCCACTGGTTTTACACTAGCTTTCTGCAATTTATTCAATCCTATCAGTCCTTAATTTCTCTTTTATGACTAGCTCTGGCAATCTTCAATCTTTTTTGTTTGCAATAGCTAATTAAAGACCCAAGCAAACTATTGAGAATCTTGATCTAGTCCACTACCGCAAATACAGTATTATAGGCTATCAACGCTCCTGATAGTCCAACCACTACCTATCCAATATTTTTCCTTTGTTCATCGCTTAACACTTGAGTGATATCATCCCCTGCAAAAATCGCAATGACTACGTGTGTGAGAATAATAAGGATCTCTGAGCCTATATTTTGCCATCGATCCCTCGCGCTTTCGTATGGCTTGAGCCTGAAAATAAAAACCAGAAGGATGACTACGCTCAAGCAACTACATGAGGTCTGTACAAAAGGATACTCATAGGCCAATACTAAACTCGCGAGGTACGCGATTCTTCGCAGAATTATGAACGACTTGAAGTTCTTGCAGTAGTAAACGACTTCAGGAGAGGCTTCTGAGGTTTCTTCCAAGTCGAACCCTTCGTAAAGGACCCCCGAATTTTGCCTTATGATGCGTACTCCCGATCAGATGGTAAGTATTTTTAATGATATTAGTCGTGATGAACGGAGACACCAAGCAGCAAATGAAGGCGATAGATGCAAGGATGCTAGAGACGCAGTTCAGAGCACCGATGAAGTTCAGATTACGTATTTGTAGCAGCGCTGAGAGGAACAGAGCAGAGAAACTGCGAGTGAATGTCCCCCCAAATAAGTCCCCATTGAAATTTGCTTTTGAAAGAAGAAAGCAGCCGATTCATCCTTCCACTTGTCCGAAACACCAGAAGAAACCCTTTGGCGATCCCATACAGTAGCAGGTATTTAAATACCCCAGATCGCAGCCATAACTCCATTGTTGTTAAGAAACCTCCCATCCATATCATTGTCAAGAATCTTCTGAGGAGCGCTGAGTCCGGTCTGCATTTTGTCGTATAGGCTCGGGAAAAATAACTGAAACGGATCCGGGATAAAGGAGAACGAAGAAACGGCGAAGAGATTGAAAAACCCTACGACGTTGATGGGGTAGTTCACATTGATGAAAACCATGTAATTCACTACTTGGGAAATCTCCAGAAGAGATCAAAGCAGACTAGTTCCTCCAGTCGAGGCGGCGCTGAAGACCACCACTGACGCTGAGCTGCCCAATATAGCTGTCGTAGCTATTTTTCCACTTGTAGCAATTGTTTGTGACGGTGTTTGTTCCGCTAGCGTAAAATAAACAAATCTTATAGTCCGTGTTTGTATTGAGGTCTGCACGATACATAAGGTGGAGTATCATCCACAATACATTTGGATCCTCTGAGAAAGTATGGGCTACTGCATGAAGTACAACTTGTTGGCGTTGAACTGCAGGTCTCACACATGTAGTCGCAAGGCGAGCAAATTTTATCATTATTGGGTTTGGTAACGCTCGCATAGCCAGGACCACAGCTTGTAACACAAGACCCGTCTGGCATTAAATAGAAATCCTTTTCACATTTTGTACATATGGAAGGATTGGACGTGCTCCATGCGTAGCAATTTGGTAAACAAATCGACGAACACACGCTGGTCGTAGCGTTAGACGTTTGAGAAGTTCTGCCTGGATACCATGCTTTACAATCCAGGGCTGGGAGCAAGCCACGCATTTAGTACCATCGCACTCGGGAAGTAACTCGCTATGGATAAACAGTCAGTTCGGTCCGTACAATGTTGGGTGCAGACACCAGAAGAACAAATCGCTGAGAGCGATATACCACTACACTGCAGATCCCCTGTGCAAGAAGTACATTTGTAGATGCTTGGATCACAAAACCGGAGCTAAAGGGGTACAGTCACTGCGGGTTGAGCAGCTTCTACATTCGCCTGAGGGTCGAAAACAGGTATTATAGCCTAAATGCTCGCAGTCATCAGCTGTTTGACAGCTGCTGCACACTCCGTCGGAGCATTTTGGTGCTGCTCTGTCGGGACAATCATCGTCGCAGACGCATTCAACACATCTTCCGCTTGTTGTGTCACATTTTTGATGAGCAGAGCTGATGACAGAGCAGAAAGCGCCTGCTCCGCAGTTTTCGTAGCAATTGCCAGAGGTGCAGAACGGTTTAGGGCTGGAAAACTTCTGGCATTCTTCGTCAGATTGGCATTGGGTGCGGCAGGTTCCTCCACGACAAAATGGAGCGGGAGGTTCGCAAGAAACAGCACAAATTGCACCTGCACCACCAGCCGTACCACCAGTTATACCACCAGCCGTAGTTAGGTTTTGAGTTAGTCCAGCGAGCGTTGCAAGGACGATCACAAAAGACCAACGCTTTGTGAAAAGGAGCATGATTGCTAATTTAATCTTAAAGATTTAATTACTTCGCTGCATACTCTATATTATTGCTGCGCCTTTCAACCCCAATCTTAGAATCAATAGATTAGCAAAAATATGAGTTGACGTGTTTATGCGTGAATTACAACAAACTCAAGATTAAATCAAACCTTGATACTCGAATTTGCTGAGAATTAAATGGTTACGCTCACCAGAGCAGTTTCTTTTGCTCCCTGTAGTAGTTGAAGTCAACTTTCGATGCAACTCTTGAGGTGAATAAAATTATGAACTTTTGAAATAGCTTGATTATAAAATAAGATTTCCATTTCTAACATCTTGCGAGAATTTAAAGATTTTTACTGAGTTTCCTCAGTCACTTGCTCAGATCTAATTATTTTCTATTCAAACTGCATTGATAATGCTTAAGCTAACTTGTTGACTTGTTTTAACGTAATTTCTGATAATCTTTGCTGGACCTATCGCAGCGATCAAAAAGAGACATATTTTGCTTTTGAATGAAATGGAAAAATATAAGGCACCTCGATTCGAGAGCTTATAACATGTATACGAGTTCCCGCATAGCAGTTCGCGGAAACCTCACTAGTATTAACGATATTAATTACATTGAAATCTAAATAACATAACTCCTCGTCTGATACTTGAGGTCAGCATTACTACAGTTAGATGGATAGCATTATGCTAACAAATTAATTTTGGCACTGAAAATTTAAGTCGCTTTTGAAAAATACAAAGGATTGCAAAATTGGATCTTATGTTACGAGCTTTAGGAAAATAAAATTAGCTCACTTATTCGAAATCCATTTAAAATTGAACGAGTTTCAGAATTGAAATTATAATTTGTAAAGACGTGTTTTTTGAACTTCAATTTGTTTAGGAAACGCTTTTGCAGCCATTCTATGCAATAGACATCAACTGATATGAAATTTCTGGCTCTATAAATGTGGTTTCCACGCAATAGAGACATTTCATTCTTAAAATTAGTGGCAATCCAAATGATTTCTTTTTAGACTTTAGCGAACAGTACGCAAAATTTAACAGTATGAAACTAGCAGCTAAATACCTATACATAACAATCCTGGCTGATCTCTCGCTTATGAGGCCTCATCCTGGAGGTCGCAGCTCAAAAAGAGCATAAATATCAAAAAATTTCCTCAAATCATATAAACTGAGGGAGCTGAACGTTCGCATTGGCTTGAACCCAGCCATTTTAGAAAGGAGTAATTGCATTACAGTACCTCAGCAACATCTAACCACCATATCCATCACAGAGATAGAGAAAAACTAGCCACCAAGAGGAGTCATATCTTTATAGATTTAAAGAAAATTAAATGAATATACGACAAAGGAGTGGCAGAAGAACCTTTCTCAGCCTTATTGGCGAAAAAGAAAAATTCTTGATCTCTGAGCGAAATCACTGATTGCTAACAAATTCTATGATCTCACGCTTGGGAATTTAAACAGACACGGGCTAAATTAGTAGAATAGGCAATTTTAGAGAGGGAACATGGAGTTTTCCAAAGTGGGTGCTATCGGAATGAATTAAGTAAAATAGGGTTCATTCAAATTTAAAAGGTGCAAAAATAAAAGCTCCAAATTAATTTTCTCATAAAATCTGATTTCGTTTGAGATCCGTCCGCAAATGAAGTCAAAGCTCCTATTTCTCTTCCTACTGCTACTATTGGTACTTTGCTGCAGAGGTAAGCTCATTATATCATCATTGTATGGCTGAAATTGGAATTATTACTAGGTCAACAATATATTTACGACATCTGGGGAGAACCACCGTCCTCCACTGATGGTTGGACAACTCGGAATGGTACCACATCTTCTTCATACACTTCTACTTGCTATGGGCAAACAATTATTGGAGGATACAACGTTTTTGGTACCGGAGGCTGGGCATGGAAAGAATACTCTGGTTTAAAGGGTCATAGCACGGTTTCTATCCAATTTGATATGTATTTCATCGATTCATGGGATGGAAGTTCACAAAACGATTCGATTTCACTCGATGTTGACGGCGTCAACAGAGCATATACGCATTATAGTTATGGCTCAATGTCGAGTACGAATTATTGCGGAGGGAGCAGTTATTCTGACTACATCACCCAAATAACCATTGGTCCTTTTCCACATAATTCCACAACAATAAAATTATCTTTCACTACTGGGCTCAACCAAGACCCAACTGATGAGTCTTTTGGATTCAAGAATGTCAAAATCACCGTTCATGTCATTTGTACCCCTGCCTGTGCCACTTGTTTCGGAAATGATATTACCGAATGCAATTCATGTAACAGCGGATGGTTTTTATACGGAACGACCTGCATGAACCCTTGTCCGACTTCTTTTTACGGAGACTCAGGATCTCGCAAATGTTTACGTAAATTATTCTCGAGAAACTATATTGTTAATCAATTATTTTCAATTAGCCTGCAACTCGAATTGTCTTACATGCAGCGCAGGGTCAGCCTCGGATTGTTTAAGTTGCCATCCATCAACCTATTTGAATTTGCCTCCAAAAGGACAATGTACGAGCACCTGTCCAACCGTATATTACCCAGATGACTCATTCTGGGAATGTCGCCACTGTTATCAGAGTGCTTCAAATCCGTTCAGTTGCGCTACGTGCATTGGTCCAGCCGATGGCGACTGCCGATCCTGTACCGGCAGTACTTTCTTGCATCCTTCTCCGACGGGACAATGCTTAAATCCGTGTCCTGACGGCTATTATGAGGACATTTCCACACATAAATGTATGCCCTGCTACCAGAGTACTACGAGTCCGTTCACGTGTAAGACATGTATCGGCTCTTACAATTATAGTTGCACTTCATGTATCAACGGCCGTTATCTTTATCCGGTTTCTCCTTCAGGGCAATGCGTCAACCCTTGCGCCGATGGTTTCTATGGGGATAATTCGAACAATCAATGCGCTCGTTGCTTTCAAGGCACTGGGTTAGGAAATCCGTATTCTTGCCGCACGTGCTCTGGTTCTGGTAGCAGTGCATGCACCTCTTGTAATCCGGGTACGTGGCTCACAGGCGGACAGTGCTTAAATGCATGTCCACTGGGTACATGGCCAGATTCTTCGACGAATATATGTCAGCCTTGCTACCAAAACACGCTTGGACCGCAGTTTTCATGCCTTACGTGCAATAGCGGAGCCGGCGATAATTGCTTATCGTGCGATACTGGCTCGTTTCTGGCGCCTACTCCTGTGGGTGAATGTCTAGCCTCTTGTCCAGCGGGATTTTGGCCAGATTCGGGCACTAGAACATGCAAAATATGCTATCAGAACAGCGCTAATCCGCTACTATCATGTCTGACTTGTAACGGAGGAACAAGTAGCAGCTGCTTGTCTTGTCATGTAGGCGCTTTTCTTTCTTCTGTTTCTGGAGGAAGCTGCGTCACTAGCTGTCCAAGCAATAAATGGGCAAACCCTATAACCCGAACTTGCGAAGATTGCTATCAAAATACTGTAGGGCCTGCTTTTAGCTGCGCAACTTGCAATGGTGCGAACTCTTACAACTGCACTTCTTGCGCTTCTAACACTTATTTATACCCAGCCGAGGTCGGCCAATGCCTCGGAACTTGCCCAGCAGGGTATTATGGGGATTCTACGACCCATACATGCGAAAAGTGCGCTGAAGATCACACGACTCCGTTGTTTTCGTGTATAACTTGCAGCGCAGGGACGTTAAACGATTGTCTTTCTTGTTATAGTGGAACATATCTCTATCCGAACACCGGAGGAACATGTTCTCCGTCCTGTCCAGTGGGTTTTTGGCCTGATAATTCAACCAATACCTGCCAGCAATGCTATCAGAGCGCAATAGCACCATTTACTTGTGTTTCCTGTTCAGGACCTGGTGCCACTAACTGTCTTTCTTGTGATTCCCAAGGTTTCTTGGACGTTACTACTGGCTCTTGTGTTGCTGACTGTCCAATAGGTTATTGGGGAAATACTGCTGATAGGGTGTGCTATCCATGCTATTCAGCCCAAAATTCCAACGATCTTGACGGGACCTGTAGAAGTTGTATCGGACCGAACGCTAATCAATGTACTTCGTGCTTTGAGGGCAGATTTTACTCCAGCACCACTGGAACTTGCGTTGAGGATTGCCCTCCTGGCTGGTTTCCTAACATGACGACTCGCAACTGTGACGCCTGCTTCATGACTTCCTCGACTCTAAACAATTCACGCACCTGTGCGACCTGCTCCGGTGGAAATTATTATGAATGCCTCTCTTGCGAGAGTAATGCCTGGCTTTATTTAAGTCAATGCGTGGGTACATGTCCTGACGGGACGTATCCGAGCAACCAGGCAGGGACCTGTGACCCGTGCTTTCAAGCCAGCTCAGAGCTCGAGACTTTCCGCAGCTGTCTCACTTGTTCCGGACCAAACTCAACGAATTGCCTCTCTTGTGATTCCAGTGCTGTTCTCTATCCGCCTCAAATGAGTTGTTTGTATTCCTGCCCAAAACCGCTCTGGTATCTTGAAACAAACAACACTTGCGCTCAATGTTATCAATCAAACGGTTCTTCTACAGTGGAGTCATACGCTCCCCAGAGCTGTTTAGAGTGCAATGGCCCTTTCAACACTAACTGTCTGCGCTGCTCTCCAGGAGCATACCTATGGCCAGGCAATAACACTTGCGTCGCAGCTTGCCCGAATTCGTCGTACTATGGTGATACATCTACCTGGACCTGCCGGGATTGCTCGGTCCCAAGCAATTTGGTCGATTACTCTAAGACTTGTGCTCCGCCCACACTGGTAACTACAGCGAGCACAAGCGCTGTCTTGACAGGGAATATCGTGTCCTTGGCAACTTCTCTGGTTTCAGGAGGATTGAATCCAGGGTCGGTCTTTTTATCCAATTTCATGTCTGTGGTGACGATATACATCTACATCAACGTCGACTTCCCTTCCAATTTCGTGAATTTCGTTTTATCAGTGCAGCTTAACAGTTTGATTCCGAACCCGTTTATTCTTATGCGAGAAGAGAAGAACTTAGCGCTCGCAACAACCGGAAAATTTTCATATTGGCTCACAAATACAGCCTTTTTGGAGAACTGCGGGTTCTACATCACCAAAGACCTCACATTATTCTTTTTTATCGTTATCGTCTCGTTGGTGACTCGATACTGGAATCCGAACTCCAAATTCTATGAAAAACTCAAGAAATTCAGAGATTCAGTCCGCTGGAATCTATTCTTGGCGAGTTATTTGGGCGATTTTCCCCTGATGCTCATATTCAGCTTGCTGCATCTCATCGAGAACAATAACCCCGGTGCCTATGCTGATTTCTCTCTATTTTTCGCAGTCATCATCTTGCTTTCTTACGCTGCTCTGTTCGTTTATTTTGTGTTTCAATTGAATCGCAAAAAAGACAGCAAATATGCAGCTCTTTCCCAGCGACCCAGTCAAGCATCCCCGCAAAGCGGCATCAAGATAGATGAAGTGACTCTCAGGACTTCTCCAGGGGGGCGGCTTTCAAACCCTTCAGATCCAGACTCAGAATGGGTCGAGGTATCAAGAGCCGTTAACGCTATCTCCAGCGGTTTTAAAGACGATAATTGGTTTTCCAGAAACTTCATGGTGCTTTCGATGATTCAGGAACTTCAGATCGTGCTGCTGATCTCTTTGACCCAGTTTTCAGGCGTTATTCAAGCGATTATCTACACCGTGATCTCTCTGGCCTACCTTATCGCTTTCTTAAAATTCAGGCCGTTAAAGTCGAAGGTCGTAGCGGCCATGATTATCTTAAACCAGTTGATAAAGTCGCTTATGGGAGGAATAGCAGTATTTTTAGGTTTTGAATCTGTTTTCTCTTCCGGGATTCCTGACAGCACAAACCAAGTGCTTGGGACTGTCTTGATCGTTACGATATCGGTGACCGCGGGGATAAATGTCCTCTTGGGGATTTTTCTTGTCATTGCAGAAATAGTTACAGCTTTTCAGAAATATAGAAAAAAGCGTCAGTCAACGAGAGCTCGAGTATTCAAAATTCCTAAGAGCTCGCAGGCGACCACAATGATGCAATCTCAGCTTCCTATAACAGATTTTCAACATGACAGTTTTGAGTTTGGAGTTTCTCATGACCCTCCGAAAAAATTGCCAAAGGCCGTATCTGACAGCAAACCTATAAGACCATTAACACCAGTCGACGCTCTTGTGGAAAAGGAAAGTCCTGTTGAACAGATAGGTTACCAAAGAGACCTTGACTTTGGATTTAAATTCACAAAAAGGCCGACTCCACAGTTTAATTATCCAAGAATGATCATTGGGAATAGTAACGCGGTGGGTCGGTAAAGTATTTACATGTCATCTATTATTGGTTAATTAGGTAGTAGTGAGCTGCTTTTGTAAATGATTGTTATGCAAAGTAGCTTGTTCATTTACTCCATGGTGTAAAAATGTTATGTATTAAGGGCTGGAAAGCTCTCTCGATGCTTGTTATTGATGTATTTTTGGTAAAAACACGAGTTTTTCAAGGTTTCGTGTCCCTTAAGGATCCTCAGAATGATTTTTTGAGTGCATACATCAGGAGTCAGCTAATCATTTTATTTTTTTTTTGTTTTTGAGATTAACGAGGTTTTGGCAGGTTCTTGAATGCTGCATAAGACTCCATTCATATTATCAACAATAGATCTTGCGAGCTGTTCCCATTAAGGTTGTGAAATTTCTGCGTTGTGATTATACCACAGGAAATTTATTTAATTAAGTCTTATGCGCTATATATAAATTGCGGTAAGTTCTTGAGTAGAGAAAACGCCTTTCAGATCAATGTGTAGCGCGTTACTGGCGATAAGAACCTTAGATAAGGGTCATTTCTATGCAAAACATATAAATTTTGTGCAAATGCATTAATATGATTAATAAAATTTTGCTTCTTTATCTTTTTGAAATGAAGATATCATGAATTTAAATGCGATAGAAGAAAACCCAAAGATATTGGCTCAGATATGAAGCTGAAAAATATTTCTCAATAATGACAACAAGAACTCTTTGCATCTCTGTATTTAACGAATTAAAATTGGAGATTCATTTCGAAATCAAAGATTAAAGTATTAAGTAATTCATTCAAAAGTTAATTTTCCATATTTTTATATGTGAAGAATTGGTTTTGCTGCACCTATCAGTCATTGCTGTCACATCGAGACCATCCACTCTTAATTAGTTTTCATTAGCCGCTTTTCAATCCTTTAGATCCGTCTTGGAAGACATTAAGTGAGATTAAATTTCTTAAGTTGAGTTCATTTTAAAGGTCTACTCCCAGTTTTTGACGATTCATGTTAAAAATCAAGACTACTAGAAAAAAATTGATCATTTTTGGTACAAAATTTTCATAAACAAAATGCTCTCTTCTTGCAAATCGAGTTACTTATTCCGCTCAATCCGCAGGCATACGAAAAACTATATTCTATGAGGAAGAAATAAGTTTGTTTGATGGTGAGTGTAGCTACTCTCAGCCAAATTCAAGAATCTGTATTTCATGATGCGTTGAATCCTAAAAATGCAAATTTATTCTTCTAAGAAGAAAATTATCTCATCGGATCATTTGTCATATGTATTATACCCCTGAGAATCAAGGTCTATTAGGGTTCCTAACATAATCACATCTCTTCAATATAATATCTTCAGTATTCTTATATATTGATATTTATTTAGTTGCTGATTTAACTTATGAGCTTAACACTCCAACTTTTTGAGTCTGCTATAGCATGTATTACTTTATTATGAGTAGAGAGCATATACAAACACTAATTGTGAAGTAATTCACTCAGATTAACCGATCCCCTCAGTTAAGTCACTAAATCTAACTGTATAAAACAAACCTATTACCTAAAATGAAATCAATGAAGCCGATGTAGTCGAAAGTCCGAGAGCACAGAAAAGTCGCAGATTCTATCGATATTGAGGAAAAAAACAACAGTAACTATTTTTTATTTTGAAAAAGAGTCCTTACTAACAAAAGATGAACTAATAGGAGACAAGTTGTGTTCTAACCCATGGGCTTATATTATCACGGAGGGTATGGAAAATAGAATCTTCATTCCGAAGATAGTTGATGAGAAATAAACGTTTGGCAAGTCGCAAAACCACTTTTATTTGAATTAAAATTGCGAAAATTTTGAGACCATTGTTATTTCAGAATACTGATTGACAACAGCAACCCTCTAGCTTATCGTTAAATTGCTGAAATAGTCAACTAGATTTGCTGGTTCCATTTCGAGCCGGAAGTTCATATTTTCAGACTTGACTTAGTAAATTGGTTGTTACTGCATGATCAATCCTTGCGATACTTGAACATTTCCTGATCATTCAGTTAGTTATAAGCACATGATGAATAAAAACAACTTGAAAACTCACAATATTCTATGCTCCATCTATGTGTTGACTGGAAGTACTTTTGCTATTATAATTAGAGAGCAAGACAAGTTGAAATGAACAGGTATAAGTAATTACTCATGAAAGAAATCAATAAGAATGTCTTCAAACTCCCTTAGATGCTTGAAGACTCTACACAAGTATGAAAACAAACTTTACATTTTTCTTGAAATGGCGTGTAGCAGCATCTTCAGACTAAGTAGAAAGTCTCTGGATAAGTAAGTTACAGTGCCTAATCTTATTTCAGATCCAGACATCTCAAAGCTGACTTTTATTTATTAATGTTAGCTCACTACACCACGAAATTGACAAGTGCTGTGGCTAATACTTCTCTAATTAATTCGCTTAAATCGAACACTGACTCAATTTACGAGATAAAATAATGAAAGAAATGAGTTCGAAAAGCAGCTGACTCCAAGTAAACATTCCTTGTATAATCTCAGAGCGTTCCCTCCAACGCTATCCTCTCTGTTAAGAGAGGCCTCCACTCGATAAGGTATTTTATTCGCAATCCAGGAGCAAATCTTCGCTTTGCTATCGATTTTCTTACTGGAGATCTGATTATGGGTTTGAATATAGGTTAGCAGCTCTAACTACCACATCCGCATACATATTCTGGCTCATGCTTATAGAAAAAAGCTAAAAATTGCTTTGAAGTTGGCGAAACCTTGCTTAATTGATAGCTTCAAAGTTTGGCTCACTGTAGAGCTGTTTCCGTTTTCTTATTTCCTATTTCTTGCATATTCGGGAGTTAGTCGTGAATTTTAGTACTCCCGGCTAATAAGCAACTGCAACTCAAATGTCTTTTGTATAAAAGCGCACCATCGGGATTAACGCACCTTTAAAATGAAGTTCTTAGAATTTTAATTTCCAAAAACAGACTAGAGAGTGAAATTCTGCCATGTTGTAGCCATCTTTAAAGGAAGTGAGATTTTCTTCCGAGCATAAACCTACCAAGCATCCAATACCTCAATTCCAGATCATTAGCTAAGAGAGTTGAAGGGTTCTTCAATTAAAATGAAAGCAGAAAATATAACAAAAGCTTTAAGTAAAACTTCAATCAAGTATTTCCGTCTGTGGAAACCTAGTACCATCATAGCATCGATCCAACTACGAGGCCTGTTAGGTAATTTGAGTAGTAGTTTCTGAAATAATGAATTTAAATATGGTTTCTCTCTTCAGATGATGTAAAACCAAAAAGAAATCAATTCATTGAAAATTCCATATTAGTCATCTCAAATACTCCTATGGATACCAAATTCCTCGCATTTGAAGTCCCAATTTCTTCATTCTGCCAGCTAGGATAGGCGCTACCCAAGACCATCCTAACTTGAAGGGTTCCTGAAAGACTTCTCTTTGTACTCAGGTCAGAGGGTACCTAGGAGAAGAGACTCTTGAAATGAAATACCACACTTTTGAACCTTTTCTTTCAGCTTGTTTGGGACAAGAATTTGCGATAAATTCTGATTTGAAAATCGTCGTTTTTTAAAAAAGCTCTGATCATAAAGTTGCGATTTATGATGCTGTCTAAATATCAAATTAATCTTTTCGCTTGGAAATTAATTAAAATTGAGAATTTTATTTCCTAAAGTGAAGCTAACTAAAAAACAAAAGGCTTATTTCAATGAATTCAAAATTGGTGCTAGTGAGTCTGTTCCTCATCTTGAAGGGTAATTTCTGAGTCAACTTGATCTGAATAGACCTGTTTGTCAGCTCTTGGATTACAACTCTATGATGTCTATGAATTGTGGTCTTATGTGCCCTCTATTGGAGTTCCTATTGCTCTTGACACAACCAAAGACATGAAGGTCTTATTCAGCGAGAACCCAGGAAGTAAACCTTTCATATCATGGATAATATTATCTCTAACATTGAAACCATTGTTTCATGTGTGTGTCGATAACAGTGATTGGAGCGAGCGAGTTCACGGTGGGAGGATGGATTAAATTCGATCATCGAACTGATATCCTCACGGAGCCCGATTACCAGTCTTTATTCTTGATAACGTAATCATTAAACTTTGAAAATCATTCATCCCAAATATCATTGACCTAGGTTCATGGATGGTGTTGGTCGCTTGTACCAAAGTTTCAAATACTACACCTCTGGCTGTTATAAACAGTTCCAAACCCCTTATCCGTCACCGTATGGCGAGCAATTTGACTTCTACAATTCTGGAACCGTAATAACCCATGATTGATTCATTTCTAAAATTCCAATCATAAACAGCCTTGCAATCTGCTGAGAGAGTATTGGTACTTTTATGCGAACACCGTGATCTTCAGGCCCCTTACCAGATCCATTTGAAGAATATGCAACTCTTTATGATACGCTCGCTAACAATGACTTTAACCAGAAAAGAGTGATTCCATGGACAGGAATCATTAATTTTGGGTCTGTTAGCTTATCAGCAGCTGATTATGTCCAGATTAGAAGCGGTGTGGGTCATTATCCTGCGACAGATGCAACTTATAGCGGGATATTTATAACACCCCATTTCGTCTCAAATATGAATTCAGTATACTTCTATTTTGGCAATTACAAAAGTAAATGGAAATTCACTATTAAATTTTAATAATTTTCTTTGAAGCGAATTATTTGGTAATATACAAGTTCACCAATACTAGCGTGGCTGTCGATCGCTCAGGATATCAATATGATGGAACCTTCAGTAAGATTTCAACATCGCTGAATTTTAGGTGATGAAATATTCGTTTCAAAAAATAATTAGATAGCCCCCTTTCTGCTCCGCGGTCGTTCACCTCTACAACAATGGTGGCTCTTCCAAGTACTATTTGCTCGAGTTTACAGCCACTCACTCAAGTTGTGGGATTCTATGTCTTACTCTCAGTCACCTCCTTGCCTACTCCAACTTCCAAATTCATATCAATCATGACCGTAACTATTCTGAATGAATTAATTTCGCAATCTTGTTAGGGCATTGTGTCATATTACATGATCATCTTACAAGAAGGAGGTTCGCAATATCAAGTCGGAGTTGGTTTTCAACGCTCAACACCGGTTTATTCCCTCAGACCTTCGATTGTAATTATGATTCCTAAATCTTGTTATACAAGCATCATCTGAATAGTTAATACAGAATATCCACTATATTTGATGGCAAGAACAACTCTCAACGGAAACAACAACATTATTAATTTTCTTCTCTACGACAAAACCAACAATGTTGCTAATGCACTCAAACTCTCAGGAACGACGTTTGTTCCAATACCCTGCACTATTAACATCGGTGATTCCACTTCAGGATTCGATGGAACACTCTCCGATTTCAGGATCTTTACTGGAACTGGAGCAATTCCAGGCATGACCTGGATCAGTCAGCAAAATTGTCCTCACGCAATTGGAAAGGCTCGTGGAACACATGATCCATGCTTTACATCTTGCTATGATGAATACTGTATTGAATGTGCCAGTGATGAGACACAATGCACCACTTGTAATCAGACCCGATACTTATTAAACTATGAAGATGGAGTAACGTATCCAACTTGTCCAGCAAGCTGTTCTTTTTACTATGTTTCGAATAATGCTCTGGCAACTTGCGATAAATGCACTTCTGGACAAGTGTTTTTTAATGGTTCATGCCTCAGCAGTTGTCCATATAGCTATATCCAAACAAACATCATGGGATGTGCAAAATGCGAAAGCAGTCAGTTTTATTACAATCACTCTTGTGTGAGCACTTGCCCTGTGGCAACTTTTGTCAATGTGAGCATTTATCCTCTGGAGATGAAATTTGATCAATTTTGAGCTTTTGTTTAAATCTCAAGATATACACTTGAGTAACGAGTTCATTTTGTAAGTCCTTGAGTTTGCTTTCTGGCTATTCATCATTGGTTCCTATAGCACTTGGAGAGTCAGAATTTTACAGGATATGCTTAACAAATAAGAAACTCAGCGTTTTTCGCATCCATTGGCGTTTCCATTCAACAGAAGGTAGTTTTACAATAAAAATAACCTTGAATTCAATTACTTCCAAATTTCATTTCTCCAAGTGTATGAGTGCCATGTTTGCTACATGGGATGTGATGAATGCGTAAATACGACTAAATATGGTTGCACAGAATGCTCCGAAGGATTTTTCTATTACAATTCCTCCTGCGGTGGCGGCTGTCCGCCTTCTATGTATGCCAATCCTAACACCAGGACCTGTGAAGAATGCCAGCCCCCGTGCCTCACCTGCAGTCAGCTAAACAATCAGAGTTGCACAAATTGCCCAAGTGGATATCTCTTATTTAATGGCACCTGTATTACATACTGTCCAGTCACCCATTACGAAGGATTGCTGGGAGAATATCCGATAGTTCAGGTCCCAGCTTGTATATCAAAAATCCTACTCAATTTCACGCTGAGACTCACCACTGAAGCTCGAGTGATCTACATTGATTTCAGCCAAAGCATCATCGCCACTATTCTTGCAATATCACAGAGGATCAACATACAAATTGAAAATTCAATGGTAGCTTCAGAATTTTATATGATCTCTCCAGTAACCGCGTCAACAATAAAGTTCAAATACTTAGGAGATTAATATTTTCCTCCTCGGTCTCTCTTGAATGTTACTATTGACCTCGACGTCGACTTCAGTACTGATCCTTATCAACAATATCGAATCCTTAACAAATCCGCCACTCTTGAAATAAAAGAGATTTTTCCTTTCTCTACGACTGAAATACAAGTTATCTCTTCGACTTCGAATTTCTCTGGTGTTGGAGGTGGCACGATAGCCACGTGACAAGCAGTAAGCTCGATCGCAAGAGGAACTCTATCACTGAGCCTCATTCGAATGCAGATTGTTGGAGAATCGGTCCAGTTGATGCGATTCTTTGATATCAGATGGCCTCCAAAAGTAAACGAGTTTTTTGCAACCTCTACAATCGATCCAAGCTCAATCGTGCTTCCTATCGACTTTCTGCCCCAATGGAATCAAAATCTTGAGAACAGAAATTCTTCCTTCCCGAGAGTCTTCGTCGGATATGAAGTAGGTCCATTCTTTACCGAAAACTATAACTATGAGATGTCTAATTTAACTATTCTGTTTCCAGCGGTTGTCTGTAGCTCCTTGCTAATCAACCTGATCAAAAGGAAGCTACAAGGCATCACAAGAAATATGAAAAAGCCGAAAACCAAAGCCCGCAGACGATTCCGTGAGCACTTTATTATTTTCATTCAAAGCTTCAGCCGACTTATGAATCGCATTGATGATGCCATTCTTTGGCATTTTGCTTTTATTTTCGTTTTCTAAAATTTC
>ENA-UOUE01001276-UOUE01001276.1-compost-metagenome-genome-assembly--contig:-NODE-1276-length-16607-cov-6.134301_pt1 | contig 16607 bp, 9 predicted proteins | sample MGYA00238146_ERZ747223 | MGnify/ENA primary metagenome ERZ747223 (study PRJEB28781, sample SAMN06268865) | compost metagenome | isolation source: single cell | place: USA: California, Emeryville, Joint...
AAGCAATCAAAGCTTTCTTCAATCATAACTCGTCCACGTCGAGTGAGAAGAATACTAAGGACAGATGCTATGCGAGAGCTACAATCTACATCCCAAGATACTTCAACCATTAACAATACAACAGCCCCTTTTAATTAAAACAGGGAAAGCATGATTTGTATTTCTATTAAATCTTTCAGGATTTGTTTAGTGTGATTCTTAAATCCCAAAAAAATTAATGGCTCATAAGATACATTCAAGTAAAATAGGAAAGTCATGTTTGGTTTCTCGAATTATTCTTCATTCCATTATTTTAGAATGTATTTATTACTCACTAAAATAACGGCTGATCCATTCTGTCAAGAGTTTTATTTAATAGAATTAATGTGGTATATTCTTTGAAGGGAAGCAAGCAACCATGTAACTATTCACATCATACGAGGCTCACGAATAAATCAATAAGAAATCTGCTGTTTTGAGAGCGTTCAGTTGGGAATCAGATCGAAAATTGCAACGAGGAAAGAAGATAAAAAAAGAAAATCGTAAAAACGCTGAGAAATCTTAGAAAATCAAAACAAGACTTTCACTGCAAAGAGGATATTTATGCAAAGAAGAGAAACACAAGATGCAAGTAAATCACACCTTTGAAAAAGTAAGATACAGAGGCATAATGCTATGAGCTCAAGCTTTTCTAATAAATTAACAAAAGAAACTTAGCAAACTTGAACAGAATAGATTAGCAAATGCAGCTGTTTTAATCTTAATATATATATCTTGGTTTTTTTTAAATAATTATTTGAGAGACTATAGCACATATTCGATTCAAGTTTGATATCTCTCTCGAAAAGCGAAATAACAGCTCCCTTTGAAAATGCTTGATCGAGTCGTGTAGCAGCAAGCTGCTCTCTGATCGTGATGATATCTCCTACCTCTTGAATATGTCGCGCTCAGCTTTTTGAGAATTATTTCCTTTAAGATGTAGATTTTCAAAAAAAGACAGAACATGTTGAGGTTCAAAATTTCGTTGAAGATATCGATGCTCATTCATGGACAACAGAGTCACAAATGTCTATAAATCTAATTAATTTTGGAAGTATATATTTTAAATATTAATCAAAACAATATCCCATGAGTAATAACGCAGGACATCCATAAAAGAGCTTTGAATTCCTGATCAGTAGTGAGACTCTGAAGCTCTGGAGGTGTGCGAATGGCTTTTTGGAGAAATGACAATAGAGTTTCGAGTAAGGCCTCTCTCTGATTTCGTTTCATTATCTCAATAGCGTTCCTCTTGAAATCTTTTGTAGATCTTTGGTAGTTCCGTTATGTGGATGCAATGGGCTTTCTACACGGAGCCATCATCTCAGAAGACGCCTCACTCGAAAAGAACTCGAAATAAAGAGGAAGGATTAGAGACTTGGCGTTGAGATCAAGGAGTATGAAGCGCATAAATTCTGGCGAGCCAATTTCATATCACCTCTCTTGTGAGAGCTGTGAATGCTGATGTGATATTGGTGCCATAGTCGTTTTATAGGCTTTATTGATATATTTGGAGATACCACGTCACGAATGAATTTCACGGTCATATGATTGAATCTGATCGTTCAGTTGGCCTCAGTCGCGGTGTCAATCATCAAGCAGCTCAAATAAATCATGACCGATCTGCAAACGATAAACAAATAAAAAGGTACCGAAAGTGGTTCCCAATCGAAACTTCTTTCAAACAGAACTTGCCTAACTTCTGAACAGAATAAATAAAATAATGCGAGAGCACTGCAATCGACTACCCGGGATAATTAGACCATCGATAGAAATCCCAAAGCTGATATTTTTGATTTCTCTAAGATTCCTAAAGAACGCAAGGTCATTTATCGCCAACAAAAGGAGTTGAAATATATGAAGATACGATTGCTTCTGATCTAAGGCTTCGTATTGATTAGTTTGCCAAAGAGAGTACGTTCAGGATTGCACCATCAATTCTCATAGAGCTCTGAGTTTTAATTTCAGAGATAACTGAAAATGCATTTATTAATAGCTGTGCTTTTTTCTATTTATGGTTCCAGATAGTAAGAAATAGCAATTGTAGGATACCCTGAATTTCCTGCTCCTCATCACAGAAGGAATTCTTCCAAAACACAGGGAAAAGGAGAGTTATTTTAAATTGTTTCAATTGTAAGAGTTCTCAAGGTGAGAATTATCAGGAGCTTGGTAATACCTTTGAATTAAGGAATCAGAGAAGAATCACCGATTACATGAGAATCAAGACAAAAAGTTGTTTTGGCTTGATATTAAAATTCTTAAATTTTTATCTCCCGCTTATCTTGACGCAAAATATCATTAGCTCAATCGCAAATTAATTGGACCTTTGCCTTATATAATGAACAGAAATGTACCTTTGTTCGTCTTCTTACTTGGCATTTTGAGCTCTTTTCAAGCAACGGGTAAGCTTAATCGATTTTTTCTCTTATTGTTTTAGGTTTGTGGACAGTTATTGATATTATGGGTTCAAATCAAATCAACTTCGATTCTGGCCTCTCCACTGCCCCTGACGATGCTTATCCAGCAGTGGACTTTCATTTCGATGGTGAAGCCATATTTGGCAGCGGTGGCTTTCCGGTCTCTCTTGTGGAAGGATACAGCATTGGACTATGGGCTAAAAGAGAAGCTACTGGGACTGAATATTCTTTGCTTAATATCTATGATTCATCGGAGTAAGCATTTTTTTCCCAATTTGAGCTAAATCTTTCCAGTGTGGGTGTTTTCTCGATCTTCATGCCTTCCGATTCCAGCGTTTATCCTTTTACAATGTATACAATTTCTGATGTCGTCTATACCAAAGCAGATCCAACAGCATTTGTAAGAATTATTCATACTTCATTCTCTTTTACCTTTTTCTATAGAATTACAATGACTACTACGCTGTCGGCTCCTGGCTGTTTATTTTCTTCTCATATAACATTAACACCCGCACCACCTTTGGATATCTATTTCGACCTAGCACAGCTGATAGTCTCCCTATTACGACTCTCGATCCATTAGAAGATTTGAAGGTACCAGAAACTAGTTCAATGTTCTACATTGGAGGCGACAGATTGCAAACTATGAGCTCCCGAGGCACAATTTCTCAGGTCAGATTCTATTTAGAACTATTTACCAATGACGAAGCAATTATGAAAAAGTTTTATGATTTCGGAGTAGGTAACGAGTTTTCTTTATTGCTCTGGCTGATCAATATTCTGTCGTTCAGAAACATTCGAATTTCTCAGTTTCACGCCCTTAGATGATGATTCTCAAACTTTTGCTGTCGATCAAGTTTATGTGACTGTTACAGTTGGTGCTGTTGAATCTTTGACGACAAATTCTGCTTCCGGAACTCTCGGTACGCATCAAATACGACTTATTAAAAGCTATCATAAATTCTGAAACGTAGGATTGACTTCCGACATCGAGGCCACTTTGGATCCTACATTTGGACCCTATTATATCAGCTGCCGAGGAAATCAAATTGCGTCTTATACTATGATGAATTTTCTCAGCGAGAACACGGCAATTATATTGGTGTTTCGAATTCCAATTTCAGCGCCCTCATCTTCAAGTCAAACGATACTTTCATTTCAGACAGGAACAACAGTTGTCTACCGAATCAACTATGACTCCGGCAGCAAGAGCTTGCAATTTAATAGCGGAGGCAACGAAAGAAAAACTAATCCGAATACGATCACCCCAGGTAATTATTACTATCCCTATCGCTTTCATACAATGTCGCAATAGGAACTTGGTATACTGCAGTCATAACCTCTTATTTGCCAAGAGATGCCAGCACGAGAACTTTCAAAGTCTACCTGAATAATGGCGATAATGCTGAACCTTTGACTGGCACTAGTGTTGAATTACCATATATTCCCTCAACAAATGCAGAGACTGCAATTTACATTTGTGGAACGAGTGACGGGTCTGGAGTGACTAATGGAGGCTACGTGGATATAGTTCGCTTGGAGATTCTTTCTCCAGCAGGAGATATTTATCCCGAAGCAGCTGGAGGTAACAAATTCTGAGTGTATAATAATGATAATTCCCAAAACAAAGATCCAAGTTGTTCCTATTATTTCCACTATGGAAATGTGATGCAAACCTGTGCTTTTTGCAACGATGGATATTTCTTTTATCAAGGGCACTGTACTGACACATGTGAATATTGGATTTTCGGGCACAGTGAAACCAGCAGTTGTCTCAGTAAGCCTTAAATTATCATAACCTCTGAATCTTTTCATAATTTTCCAAGGTTGTGGGTCTCCTACGAACCACCCACAAACACCAGATGCTTTAGCAGATTTACCATTTCCAACTGTCACATTGTCATTGGAACAAGGAGGTAGTACAGTTAGCTCAATTTCTATTGAAAGCTGTCAAACTCTCACTTTAACGGCCATACTTTCCTCTGAATCTGGTTGCTCTCCATATAAATATTTGTGGAGTTACGAATCGAACAGCTCAAATCCAACAGCGCAAGAAGCACTCAACAATTTCGTTTCAAGCGTTGAGGAGACAGCTACGACTCTCAATATCCCAGCAGAAACACTAGAGTTTGGAGTAGCCTATAACTTTACCTTCATTATCGAGAACCTAAATAACGTTAAAAGCGCTCCTACTTTCCTTACCTTTACTACGATTGGAGGACACGGCTGCTGTAATACTTTTCCTTCTTTGAATTTCAAATATAATTCTTTTGCCGATAGCCTCTACTGGTCCCACTTGTGTCGCTCCTCTTTCCCTCTATAAAAACGAATGCGTAGACCAATGCCCTCCTTATTACAAAGTAATTATCAGAAGTGATCCAATTTGGGGAGATACCCGATACTGTCTCCCTGGGAAAGATGTAAAAATGCAGATTTTTACGACCAGTCTGCCGACTCAGATAATCTTACAATTCAGTGAGCCAATTCTATCATTGCTACCAAATCCTGAAACACAGCTATTCATCAATATTCACGGCTTTGCTCTTGATGAATCTAACTACACATTTTCGATCTTTTCAAACAAAACAATTCAAATCGATTTCAATTTTGAACAGAGAATTCCCAGAAACTCCCTTGCAACTGTCGGATTTGCTATTTCTTATCTGCAGACGGTTACTCAAGTGTTAATGGAGAAAAACTACAGATTAATAAATCAAAACGCGTCTATAAAGTTGTTGGAATACTATCCATTCTCTCCAGCTCAGCAAGCTATGATTTCAACAACCAACGATTTCTCAAGCATCGCCGGACCCATCATCACTGCCACTCTTGTAGCGTCTCAAATTGCAGGTGGTAGTAGTTCGTTTATATTAGGAGCCGCATTCGCATGTGAACTCATCCAGCTTTACAAATACATCGATACTGATTACCCTCCCAATCTCGTTCTATTATTTGATGGATCTTTCGAGTCACCAATAAAACTCCAATTACCAATCTCGTTAGATAGTCTGAACATCGAAATCGATACTGATGTCTACTTGAATGTCCATGATGGGAGCAAATTTGAAATCTATGAAATGAGCCCTTATTTTATTCAGAACGGAATCTCTGAGCTGGCTACAATTATTCTGCTCCTTGGACTTTTGGGACTCGTTATAGGGTTGAAAAAAATCAAGAGGATCAGAAGCAGATTCAGAAAGTACTTGAACAAACTTGAATCCTTTATCTGCTGGAACTATATTCTGCTTACCATTATCTCAGCAAACACGGCAGCCACTCTCTACCTTGCCGTCAACATTGGTAATCCAGATTATTTCACGGACCTTGGCCGATTTTGTTTCATTCTTTCAATTGCTCTTTCCCTTGGAATCTGCATGCTGATCTTTGTTTTGAGTCAGTTCGTGATGAAAAAATTCAAGGAAATTACAACAAACAGTTATTATCCAAGGAGGAAACTGACCCAGCAGGAACTAATACAAAAGAGAAAAGATAAGAGGCTCGACGTTGTGATCGAAGAGTACGAAACAAATAAATTCTGGCAAGCTGCTTACATTCCGCTTTTCCTTGTAAGAACTTCTGGAGTTAGTGTTATCCTCGTGTTATTTAAGTTCTACGGACTCTCAGCAGCTCTATCGATAGAAGCACTCAATCTCTGGTTCTTGGCGTATTTGATCCATCACAAGCCTTTGAAGGATAAAGGGGATTTGTATGTCCAAATCACATATGAGATTTTCAACGCGGTGATTGGATTCATTATTGTAATCCTGAGGTTTTTAGATATCTCTGGAGATACTACCTCTGATTCGAGGATGAACTGTGGGTGGGCCATTATCGGCTTGAACTTTGCTGTTTTAGGATTTAGTGCGATTCTTGGGATAGCCTCGGCTGCTTCAACAATAATTAAGGGAATTAAATGGCTCAAAAGCTATCTTGAAAATCGTAGGAATCGAAAAACCGTATCAGAGAAGCAATCAAAGCTTTCTTCAATCATAACTCGTCCACGTCGAGTGAGAAGAATACTAAGGACAGATGCTATGCGAGATCTGCAATCTACATCCCAAGATACTTCAACCATTAACAATACAATTGACCCTTTGAATAAACGTTAAAGGAAGCTCTTAAAGATTTGCTTAGTTATAAATTCACAATGTTTATACATGAGAGATTACACACGGTTCATTATGAAAATGTTTAATTCATCTTTTTTCTGTGTTTGCCATTAAACTTAATTCTGCTAGGTTGGAATTATGATAATTCATCTTCTGAAACTTTCATAAAATTACTCATCTCTTCATAATGAGGCCAGTAATTTAATTATTCTTCTGGCTAAAAATTCTAGAAATTCAAAGCTACATTTAATGCATTCTTGAGCCTGAAAAGAGGAAATTTATTGGGAGAAAACACAAGATGCAGCTTCGGCCATTTCTTAGAAAGAGTAGGAGCTTGAAGTGCTAAGATGATTGCTACATAGCTTTTTGAATAGATGAGATACAAAAGATTAATAATGCATTGTGCCAGTATATATCATTTGGACACAATATACTATGGACTCTTCGCTCTAATAATCCACAATACGCAGCTTTGGGTACATCTGGTATCAGTTTTTCTTCAGTTTACAATCAAAGCTATACTCTTATATTAGTTGAAATTTATGATTTTTCAAGAGGTTAAAAGCCCAATGCTCTACTTCATTACAAATTGGCAGAAATTATGATTAGAATAATTGGGGAAAGACATTATCATTGGTCGAATATCTGCTTAAATACATTCTTTCTTTCACATTCTCTCTTGGCATATGTAGACCGATCTCCAAACTAACTCAGTTTTTAATGCAAAAATTAGAAATTTTTATAGCAAGGAGCTATCATTCAGACGTTACTCAACTAAAGTTCCAGAAAAAAAAGAATGATCAAAGATTTGATGTTTGAACCCAGAGAACGACATACATAAACCCTACAAGCCGATGTTAAACCACTTTTCCTTATGAGGACTTCTGTAGTGAATGTTATCCAAATGTTATTTAAGTCCTATGGACCGACTCAATTTCACAAGCTAGAAGCACTCAACATTTGGTTCTGGACAGGCTAAATTTACCCTACCTACTCTTGAATACTCTTGAAGGACAAAAAGGACTGATATATTCAAATAGTCCAAGAGGCGTTCAATGACATTCATAGTTTTGAGCTTTTTGGAAAGATCTGGAGATACCACATCGCAGATGACAACCAGTTTTCGATAACCATCAGTTTGAATTGTGCGGTGTTATGATTGAATATGACCCTTGAGAAAATGTCAGCTGTGATATCTATCGTCAAACAAATTGAATTCAGCGTGACTATCTGCAAACGCACATAAGCATAGAAGGCGGTTTTCTAATCGAATCTTCTTCTTATAAGGCTCGTCAACTCGAGTGAACAGGATAATTCGGATGATCAGCACTACAATTGACATCCAACTATGACAACACGACGGTACATCTCCATGAAAACAGGTAAAATAAAGATTTAATTTCTCTTAGAGCCCATTGATGTGTTAATTTTGTTTTCCCCCTGCAAGAGGAATTGAAACATGCAAAAAATTCTTATTGCTTGTGGGATCCTTCTTAATGGCAAAATATCTTTAATTGAAAAAAACGGCTTCCAATATCGAACGGAATGCATTCACAACAAAAAGAAAGTTAACTTCTAATTTCAATTAGGTAAAGTAGGATATCAAGAACTACAATGACGTCAAAAGCGCACCCACTTTAGTTACCTTTACTACTATTGGAGGACACGGCTGCCATGCCATTACGTTGTTTCCCTCTTTTAGTATAACATGTAATACTTTTCCTCCTTTGAATTTCAAATATAATTCTTTTGACAATAGCACCCACTGGTCCCACTGTTAGCATGAACAAATCGACTCGAATTTTGATCTCGATTAGTGCTACTACTACCCCTACAACAGGTGAACCTTTTATCTTCGCTTGGTCTGCTACTACAAACACATCCAATTCGACCGAAAACGACCGTCTTAGAGATTTGTTGAATGGCGATCTTGGCGCCTTGGCTATTACTCTCTCTGCAAATACACTACTTGAGGGGGTGCTTTACACCCTCACTGCGACCATAGGAAACATATACGGCTACTATGGGAACACAGAGACTGTCTCGTTCACTCCAGTGCCATTTCCAGACTTTTCAGTCATTGGTAACAAAGTTTAATCATTTTGGGATTTACTATTTCTCATAATATACCTAGTTAGGGAGATTTAGGGGAGGGCATGGAAGCGTTAGCGGGAATGACCAAGACCTCGAAGCGGAGAGGTCGCACCTGATCGACCTCCCACTTGATAGTAACTTATACCGAAAAGATTTTTTTTTACACAACGGCTCTCATATTACAGGGAAAGTGTTATTCACAGTTTGTGTATCAAATGCTTCACACACATCCTCTCGAGATCGTTTGATCTTGTTGCAAATGGGACTACACTGCCATATTGTAGTGATAACCAAGTAAGCATAATGATACAAGATACGGGTACATCAGGAGGTTCTTTTGGGTTTACTTGGTCAGTGACAACATTTCCATCGAACTCCACTGAGGATATACGACTTGCAGCTTTCATGAATAGTTTTCCTGATCCAACAAAGGTAGTATTGAAGGCGATGATTCTTCAAGTCAATATAACCTACACGATTAAAGCGACCATTAAAGACCCGACTACTGGAGCCACAGGGCCACAGAATTCCTCTTCATTTACTGTAGAATCAGGAAATAGGGGATTAAATTGCATGGGTTGTGTTTCTCCTTTCTACCTCTATAAAAATGAATATGTGAGTCAATGTCCTCCTTATTATAAAGTGATTATCAGAAGCGATCCAGTTTGGGGGGATACTCGATACTGCCTCAATGGCAAAGATGTCAAAATTCAAGCTATTACGACAATTCTTCCAACGCAGATAACTTTACAATTCAGCGAGCCAATTCTATTGTTGTTACCAGAACCAGAAACGCACCTATTCGTCAATATTCAGGGCTTCACCCTTGATGAATCTAACTACACATTTTCAGTCGTTTCAAACAAAACAATTCAACAAGAGTTTAATTTTGATCAGAGAATCTCTGCAAACACTCCTGTAACTGTCGAATTCGTCAATTCTTATCTGCAGACGGTTGCTCAAGTGTTAATGGAGAAAAACTACAGGTTAATAAACCAAAATGCCTCTGTAAATCTGCTGGAATACTATCCATTTTCTCCAGCTCAAAAAGCTATGATTTCGACCACCAATGCCGTATCTGAAAGCGGTGGAACGGTTATAACTGCCACTCTAATTGCATCCCAAATTGCTGGTGGTGGTGGGTCGTCTCTATTAGGAGCCTCATTTGCATGTGAATTGATCCAAATGTACAAATTTATTGACGTAAATTATCCTCCCAATCTCCTCCTGCTCTTTAATGGGTCATTCGAGTCGCCAGTAAGTCTTCAATTGCCGATCTCATTGGACGGCTTGAACGTCGAAATTGATACTGATGTCTACCTGAATGTACACGATGGGAGCAAATTCGAAACCTATGATATGAATCCTTACTTCATTCAGAACGGAATCTCTGAGTTGGCTACAGTTATCTCGCTCCTCGGAGTTTTAGGACTTGTTAAAGGATTGAAAAAAATCAAGAGAATCAAAGGCAAGTATAGAAAATACTTGAATAAACTTGAAGCTTTTATTGGATGGAACTATATTCTACTCACTATTATCTCAGCCAATACAAAAGTGACTCTATATCTTGCAGTCAACATTGCTTATCCAGATTTTACCACTGATCTTGGCCGTTTTTGCTTCATTCTATCAATGTCTCTTTCCGCTGGGCTCTGCCTGCTGATCTTTGTGCTGAGTCAGTTCGTGATGAAAAAATTCAGGGAAATTACGGCAAGGGGCTACTATCCAAGGAGGAGACTGACTCAACGAGAACTCGAGCAAAAGAGGAAAGATAAGAGGCTTGATGTTATTATTGAAGAATATGAAACAAATAAATTCTGGCAAGCTGCTTACATCCCACTTTTCCTTGTGAGAACTGCTGGAATTAGTGTGATAATGGTCTTGTTCAAATTCTATGGACTCACACAAGCTCTCGCAATAGAAGCGCTCAATGCTTGGTTTTTGGGATACTTAATCTATCACAAGCCATTGAAGGAAAAGAAGGATTTATATATCCAAATCACATATGAGGCTTTCAATGTCGTAATTGGATTTATCATTATAATTCTCAACTTTTTGGATATATCGGGAGATACAGAATCACAGATGAGAATCAACTGTGGATGGGCAATCATCGGTCTGAACTTCGCTGTCCTTGGATTCAGCGTGATTCTTGGAGTGATATCAGGTATTGTGTCAATTATCCAGGGAATCAAATGGATCAGGAATTATCTTAAAGCGCGCAAAAATCGAACAGCTGTTGCACAATCAGATCAACCAACAAATAGAACCCACCCAGTTCGTGTGAGCAGAGTAAATAGAATGGATGCTGTGCGAGCGCTGCAATCAACAAATCACGATACTTCATTCGTCGACAATACAACTGCGCCTCTTAACTAACGGAATAATGATTAAAATTTCTAATTACCGTCTCTTATTGATCTAAGCAAACAGATCTTTATTAATGGAATTATAATTTTCTCCACTCTAAGAGAAGAGGCTTCTCTTAATCGTCTTTCAGCCCTGCCACAGGGTTTGAAACACGAGGAGACCCTCTAAGTTTATTGGCCTAAAGCTTCATATTAGTAATAATCTAAGCTATAACAATTTGGTAATAAACATATAATGCCAAAAATGAAAAATATATATGCCATAACCACAACCAGTTCCAAACATCAGATTTATTGTCGTAATAAGAAAGTTAGTTTCTAATTGCAAACATAAATAAAGTAGATCAAGGAAAAAGGATGTTATAAATCATTCAGCTTTCACAAAACATTTTCGAATTGATCTCAAATTTAATAAACAAGAACAAAGAGAGTCACACTGATGTTTGTACTGAAATCCGTTATTGATGCAAGCGCTAAACCCGAATAGACAGACCAATGATATTAGAAGTGATTTGAGTGTTCATGGAAGAAAGGCTGATAGGCTGGCAGATTTTTTGATTTACATTGTTGAGATAGTGAACGAGGGTAAGCTTCTAAAATTTCGATAGCAGCTTACCGGCAAATGAAATTTCAAAGACTAATTAGATTCATGTAGAAACACTAGATAGCAATTCTCGAAGGGAAGATGTAATACAAAATTCATTGTAGAGATATGCTCTTCAAAAGTTGAATTAATCTGATTATAGAGGCGATTTAACTATAGAGCATCCGAAGTTTGTGAAAAGCGGCACCAAAGTATGCAACACCATTCATAAGGCGAAGAATTTCAACCTCTTGGCCTTAGAAGGCCTTGTATCGACGACAGAGCTTTTTTCCCTCTCTCTCTTTCTCGCAAAGTTGTAATCTAGATAAGATGGAGAGATAGGAAGAAAAAAAATAAAAATCGGTAAAAAGAGCACCAGTTGGATTTATTCATTGCACCCTCGAAACTCTACTCCTCAAGATCAAGCTTCAAGATAAAATCGTAGGAATACCTTCCAAATCAGAGAAAAAATGAAGACTTTTCCTTAAATTGTTTTCAAATGTAAGACGCGTCAGGATGAAAACCACCAGCGGATGGAGATAGAATCGAAACAAAAAATCAAAGAGGATTTACCGCTTAGAAATTGTTGAGTGAAAAGAGCTGGGTCCTTTAATGAGATTTATATATGCACCTATATAAAGAAACTAACGCACTCTCACTAATGGAATTCATTCGTTTTCTCTTCTTTCTGCGCAAGTATTTGGATTCGTCAATGTCAATTTGAAAAAAGTAAAAATGTTCATAATCACATATTCAAAAAACTGATATGTTCTCAGCAGTATAATGCAATCTAAATGTATTCTTAAAGTTTAGCCTTGGTTTAAAATATTTGACATCTGAGAACTAAAACTCGTGCCAATTCTCCAAGAAATTGAGCGAAAGTGGGTCAAAACCCAAAGTAGAAGTTCGAATTTGGTTTGGTTTTAAATATTCAGTAATTATCTTCATCTTATCTTGAGTCAAATTAGAATAAAACTTTTTGGGAACTTGTTGAATAAATGAAGAGAAACCTATGCGGACTCGTCATCCTGCTAATCGTCTTAAACCTGACAATATTAATGGGTAAGTAAGTGTATGCTACGATTTCTCTTACCATTAACCAGCTTCTTGGAGGGTAGTTGACATTATTGGCTTGACTCCAATCAATTTCTATGCTGGGGATGTTAATATGTCAGCGGCAGTACGATTTCACCTTACAGGCGCATCGATTCTTGGCGATGACGATTCTCTTTCAACTGGATATAGCATTGGTCTATGGGTTCGAAAAAGGGGTGACAATAATCAATATTCTTTTTTCAATATCTACACTCCATCAAAGTAAGCATGACTTTTTCAATTTGAGTGAAATATATCCAGCGCAACAATTTTTTCGATAGTCATGCCTACCGGAAAGACCACTTATCCATTTAGAGTGTATCCACCTGGCATCAATACTACTGTTATCGTCAAAAAGGATGAATCATTTGTAAAAATTTTCACTTTTCATTTCTTATTTCTCATTTTGGATAGACTTATAATGATTACTACGTGCTCAATTCGTGGTTGTTTATTTTCTTCTCACATAAAATTGATACACACGATGTGTTTGGATATTTATTTAACTCGAGCACGCAAACATCTTTCCCCATGACACTCACGCCAACTCCAGCAGTGCCACTGGCAGTACTAGACTCTGATTCGAATATCTACATTGGAGGCATCCGCACTCAAACTCCAGGTTCTAGAGGAGAGATTTCTCAAGTCAGATTCTATCTAAACCTCTTTGTCAAAGATGAAGCACTAATGACGAAATTTTATGATTTTGGAGTCGGTAATAATTTATAATCTTGATTATCTCCTGATAATTATTTCTATCGTTCAGAAACATTCGAGTTTTTTAGCTTCACGCCCCTCACTACCAACCCTCAAAGTTTCGCTGTCGACAGAGCTTATGTAACATTCGAAGTTAATGCTATTGGATCTCTAGATACTGCGAATATTACTGGAACTCTCGGTACTCCTGATTCGATTCATAGAAAGAACTAATTCGCTTTGAACTGTAGGATTGACTTCCAGCGTAGAGACCTCTTTGGATCCTATGTTTGGACCCTACTACATTAGCTGCAGAGGGAATCAAATTGCCTCTTACACAATGAATAATTCTCTCAGTGAGAACACGGCAATTATTTTAGTGTTTCGAATTCCAACATCAGCTGTTGTTTCTCCAGTTCAAACGATACTTTCTTTTGAAAAAGATCCACTTATATACAGAATCGAATATGACTTCGACAGTGAGAGCCTGCAATTTAGTGACGGAGTCAACCAAGGAAAAACTAGTTCGGGAAAAATCATTCGAGGTGATAATAACTAGTGTTATATTTTATGCTCAAAGCATCACTGTAGGAAATTGGTATACTGCAGTTATTACTTCCTACAAGCAAATGGGTACTGAGACGAAAGTTTTCAACGTCTATCTCAACAGTGGGAACAGCTCCGTGAATTTGACTGAACATCCCGCAACACCTTATATTCCAACGATAAGCCCTGCTCCCAGAGTTTACATTTGTGGAACGAGTGACGGGTCTGGAGTGATAGGCGGAGGCTATGCGGATATAATCCGTTTAGAAATTCTTTCTCCGGCAGGTGGATTTTATCCCGAAGATGAAGGTATCAAATTCTGCTTCTGAATATCAAGTGTATAATTCCCACTATAAAGATCCAAGCTGTCTCTATTATTTCCACTATGGAAACGTGATGCAAACATGTGTGTTTTGCAGCAACGAATATTTCTTTTATCAAGGAAATTGTACTAAGACATGCCCGGAGGGGTTTTTTGGACACAACGAAACGAAAAGTTGTTTAAGTAAGAATCAATTCACAAATTCATAACATCTGAATCTTTACACCATTTGAAAGGTTGTGGTACGAGTGAAGACATTCCAAAAATAGACGATTACGCTTCAAACTTACCATTTCCGAATGTCACATTGTCTTTAGAAGGACAAACAAGTAGCATATTTAGCCATGAAAATGCTACAATGATCAAAACAAAACTTAGGTCCAATCGATAGTTGTGACGGATTCAAAATAAAGGCAGAGATCGCGCCCTCGCCTCAAGGCTGCAAGCCCTACAAATATATATGGGCGTTCTCAACGTCGAGCTTGAATACATCTTCAGCTACGTTATTGGAAGAAGCTATTGATGGAGCCGCTGAAGATTCAGAAGAGCTTGACATACCTGCTAATCTATTGGATGTTGGTTCCTCTTACAATTTTACATTCACCATTCAAAATGTGAATGGGGTCACCAGTACACGAGCTTATATTATTATTGACACTCTGGGATTTCCGACTATCACGTTGTCATTGGATCAAACTAGTAATCTGTGAGTCGAGCACAAAATCATTAACATTATTCAATTTAGACTTATCAGCTATTGAAAGCTGCAAAAGTCTGATAATAACTGCAGCAAACGCACCTTCACCACCCTATGGCTGCATTCCATACACGTACCATTGGTCTTTTTCCTCGAACTACTCATCAACGCAAACGGACCTCGATTCTTTGATTACAAGTACTGGAAATTCGGCAATCCTCACTATCCCAGGAGGGAAACTGAAATTTGGAACTCAATATGACTTTATTGTGACTATTCAGAATGCCAATTTTGTATTCTACACTCCTGCTCCGACGATAAGTTTCACCACAGCCGGTGGAAATACTTGCCAAAACGAGATAACTTTTCCAAGTTTCAGTGTCAGTCATAATGGTAACAACGATATTTCAAAGAATGATCTAATCTGAATTTCTCATAAAATTCAGCAACTACAACTACAGAAATCGAGGTTTGCAAGCCGTTTAAGGTAGAGATAGATATCGACTCCTTCGATGGCCCAAGCCTGGACTACACTTTTCTTTGGAGAGTCAGCAACTCACAGACTGGTAACGAAATTCGCAAAGAGGAATTTCTGGATGGTGCTACAGATTTCACGTTCCCTAGCGGTTTTTTCGCCCATGGGTCAACTTACACTTTCCAAACCATCATAGAATATGGCGGTCAGCAAAAAGAGAGTGGTGAGGTCGACCTTCTGGCGACTAGAGGAGATGACTTTCTTGAAAACTGCTCGGATACAACGATCCTTCCTTCTTTTAGCATTACATGTAAAATTACTCTCTCCTTCATATTAGCTAACTTGGCCAATGCAATTAGCACCCCCCACAGGTTCGACGGTTAATGTAAACCAGCCGGTTCTTATCACGATCTCAATTAGTACTACCGCATCAACAATCGGCTACCCTTTTGCGTTCACTTGGACTGTCACCACAAATCCATCTGACACGACTGAACAAGATCGTCTTAAAACCGAACTGGACTCGGCTACAAATCCCTCTTCTTTGAATCCTTGGACTATTACTTTAGGTGCAAGTACGCTTCAACAGGGGGTGTACTACGAGCTTACTGCGACTATAACAAATTCATATGGCAAAACCGGGAGCATAGAGACCGTCTCGTTCACTCCAGTACCGTTTCCAGATTTTACAGTCATTGGTAAGAAATTTTAATCTACTTGAGTGTAAGTATAATTCCCTTAAAATAATTTTTAGTTGCGAATGGGACTACACTACAATATTGTAGTGACAACGAAGTGAGGATAGCAGTACAAGGAACAGGCTCTTTCGGGTTTAAGTGGGCAGTGACAACAGTTCCTTCGAACTCCACCGAGAATTCACGACTTGCAGCTTCTATGAATAGTTCCCCTGATCCAAGTAAGGTGGTATTGAAGGCGATGAGTCTCCAAGTCAACGTAGAGTATACCATTGCAGCGACAATCTATGATAAAAGTTCTGGAGCCTCGGGGCAACAGGGATCCGCTACATTCACTGTAGAATCTGGGAATAGAGGATTAAACTGCATGGGTTGTGTCGCACCTCTTTACCTCCTAAAAAACGAATGTGTCGCTCAATGCCCTCCTTATTACAAAGTAATTGTCAGAAGTGATCCAATATGGGGAGATACCCGATACTGTCTTGCTGGAA
>ENA-UOUE01001277-UOUE01001277.1-compost-metagenome-genome-assembly--contig:-NODE-1277-length-16599-cov-32.657729_pt1 | contig 16599 bp, 12 predicted proteins | sample MGYA00238146_ERZ747223 | MGnify/ENA primary metagenome ERZ747223 (study PRJEB28781, sample SAMN06268865) | compost metagenome | isolation source: single cell | place: USA: California, Emeryville, Joint...
GTTCTTCTGTTATGTTGTTACCTTTCTGAATTTAATTTTCGGTGGATCTTCTGAGTACAATTTCTCTTGTCAGGAATCCATTATCCATGCATAGCTCAATTCCTAAAATATTGAGATATAATGATAGTGTTGCTTTGATCATTTTTTGGAAAAATTATACAGGACGGATTTTATACAGGACTTCACTCAGTGTAAATAAATCAAAGAGCATTTAATTGAACTTAAGAGTATATCGATCTATATTCCAGAGCTACTGGGGGAAGAGAGGCTGATAAAACTGAAAAGTTGATACCCGACAGTATTGTATGAATTAAAGAAGAACTTGAGATGGAAAGAATTTTCTCATTAACAATGATATAAAAAAAGTGGTTTTACATCATTGCAGAATCCGACAGTTAACTAAGAACCACGATTGATTCTCTGTAATTAAGATCGATGGCATTAATGGCTCCTATGCATATAGAATATAGAATCAATTATAATTAAATGGTTCTAAATTTAATTGGCGAGGAAAATTAGAACCAGAACCACTTAAATCGTATTCTTCGACGAGATTGTTATTATTTTAATTTCGAACCTGAAAAAAAACATTGACCAAGCATGACGACATTTCCCAACATCAAAATCGAGAAAAACTCGCTTGTGTATCAACCCAGCAGCTTGTCTTTCTCAAAAGAACTGAACCCCAGCGCAAACACTGAGACAAGAAACAAAGGAAAAAAGATTTTTCATTGCACTTTCGAACTCTGCAATAAATCCTTTAATCATCGCTCTACTTTGGTCAAACACAAGAGAATTCACCTTAACCACCGTCCTTATCAATGCAAGGTCTGTAGTCAAGCTTTTATTCAGAGTTCTAACTTGAAAAGACACATGCTTGTACATACAGGAGAGAAACCGTTCACTTGTGACCAGTGTGATAAGACTTTTACAACAGCGTCGAATTTAAAGATTCACAGGGTAGTTCATAAAGCTGGAGAGACGAGAGAGAAATTCGAATGCAAGCATTGCCGAAAGCATTTCCTCTATCGATCTTCGCATGCCAAGCACGAGAAAACATGCAAACTAAAGAAAGAGGACAAGGTTAGTTCGCCAAATGAAGGTTTTACAGACGAACTCTCGAAAAAAGTGAAAATTGATGCTAGCGATAGTAATTCCGAAACTACCGGCTCAGAACTTGAGCTTGGATTACTGCCTGAGAAAAACACTTATTACTCTTCGAATTGTCAGCTAAATACTGGAGTTACAGGTGTTCAAGGGATGAGTAATCCCTTTCTACGTCCTGAGCTCTATTCAGATCCGCTGATACTACATCTGCTGATGCAGCATCTGATCCAGAGCCAGAATAGCGCATCGTTGCTGATGCTGACGTTAATGTCAAAATTTAATTGAGCAGGCAACAGCTTGAAACTTCTTTCTTAATAAACGTAACTTAATCGTATCATTCAGCAAGTCAATAATAATAATTGGTTGAAATATTGCATTTTTTATAAGGAACAAATTTGATCTAATTTCTCATTTTACATCGCTGAGAAAATTGAGGCAAGTCTCCTTTATTGATTGATGAGAATTATTGTTAATCCACGTCATTTCTATTCTATATAAAAATTGATGTCTGAAGGACGACATGAATAATTGCTTTTCTCTGCAGCTTTAGAGTGAACAATTGTAAGTGACTTGAAAATGAGCGTATTTTGAAATATGACTCATTTTGTTATGCTTACGACATAACAACATTGAAGCTTTTGATAAAATAGAAATACAAAAAATAAAATAAAATCCGAGAAACAACATTCAATTGTAGTAGTTATAATTTTTTTGATTAGATTATTGTGACAGTAATGGTGATACTGCTAAATGATGCAGCACTTTTAAGATGCATAGTCAAATCCACGATTTCTGAGGGCCTAGAGAAAGTGGATCAGTCTATAGGAGCTAGGACTAGCAAGAGCTCGTGAAGCTCTGCAGGAATTTTTCTGATCACTAGAGTAATATATTATCCTAGCTAATTGCATTCTTGGTCTTTTGATAGGTGAAGCTTCATTTTCAATATCATAAATTATGATGGAGCATTACTCAGATAGAAAAGTTTTCAAATAAAAGGAATGCAAGATTAGTTTTGTTCTTAGAAGTTATAGCTAATTGGAAAATGAAGATTTTCTCATTTGGGGTTTTGATTGTTTAGGACATTTGTGAAGGATAGTCAAAAGTTGGTACTTCTCCATATCCTAGAAATCTTCTTTTGATTTTGTATGGAATTACCTTAGAAATCCTCAACCATCTCACCAATCAGATTCTTCATCTTCATCAGTCCAATCGCTGTCGTTATTCTCATCTTCACCTTCTTCAGCTTCCATTTCCTCACCGAGAAAATTCACCGTTTTATCAAGTAATTCTAAAGGCACTTTATTGTCTAATTCCTTTATCGGGTAGCCAAGTACTTTTATTTGGTTCACTGCTATATAATACTGTTGATCACTAGCTTGCAGTCCCAATTTTTTGATAAATGCCACCTTTATATATTTTGCCAAACACGCTTGATCTGGCATAGTGAATCTGTGCTCGAGGTTTCCATTAATTGGAAAATTTTGTGAGTGATAGTTCCATTCATCTTTTTTCACTCCTAAGGATATGCATACCTCTTTTGACATGTATGTTTTGCTTCCATACTGAAGATAAAATTTCAACTCAAGTGATCTGATGAACGTTGGTTCGCAAACCTCAAAAATTAGGTATTCGTTGTTATCTATTGTCAAAGATCCTGTAGAGCTCCAGAAGTACCATGTACTGTCATTTAATACTCTGTGAATCGATTGATCATAGTCTGTAGAAGAAGCTTCGATTCCTTTTAATTGTATCTCACAAGTCTCGAGAGCTGGCAATGATGTATAAACAAATTTGAAAAGCTCTCTCGATTTAAGATCCGAGAGATTGAAACCTGAGATTTTAATAGGGTGCGCGAATTTGTGATAGGATTCCCAGAAACTTGGATGATCAATCAGAGCTTTCATTTGCTTGTTTGTTAATGAGAGCATGCTGATAGAACGGACATCAAGATATTGAGTAACTAAGAAGAAACAAAGTGGTGTTAATCGTTCAATTCCACGTGGGACAGATTCCATTAATTCTGATCAAAGATTTTTTGAAATTATAATTGGAAACGCTACCAATAGCTTAAATAAGGGTTCATAATAAAATTCTACCAGGAATCGGAAACCATTCTGATCTAATATGATCCTCTGTTGAGTAGGACCTACCCATTGCAAACCGGGACGTTTTGGAATAATCTGCCAATGTGCAACTGGCTACTGAGTTGTACTATTATAATTTGAAGCCCTTTGCGACCAAAAATAGTATCAAATTGAAGATCAGAAAATCCCAAATGAACGGTTGGACATGAAATAATGGAATTAATTCCCAAAAAGCACCAACCCTTCTTAACACATAAAACGGGTTTTTGCCATTACTGTAGCTACAAAATAAGCGTACTATCTTTTCCAGCTATTTGAATGCGGATAGTATTCCTTGTTAATGTATTGTGAGAAGAATTAATAAGAATTGAACTCAAAACATGCAAAAAAAAAAATTCCTCTCTTAATTCATTGGATTCTGTCCAAAATGATAATGCAATAGTTTTTGGAGACAGTTTCTGAAGGAAGGTACACTGCTGGAAATTTTTACGTGATGCTTCAAGCCAAGAAGCCTGTTGATTAGCGAGAGTGGCATATGGTGAGTAAAATTTGCTCGGGTAATTGGAAATTATGAATTTGCTCTCAAAATCTTTCATCTTGGGTGAGACCAGTGTCAGTGCAAGGCGAGAATGCATCAGTTTGGGATAGACTCGCTCATTTCGAGGGATCTAACAAAAAAGATATAATTAGAAGTGTCTTAAACAAAGCACATCTATACTTGCTATTACGAATTGCGAGGAAAGGCTTTAGTGGGAAAAAACATTTTCATATGATGAATATAAATGGTTGTGGTAGAAGTGATGCCTTGATTTTTCTCAAATCAAATGGCCAACAAAATTTTCCACGAAAATTCAGTATTGACTTACATGTATTACATTCAATTTCTCAAAAATCTGAAAGAAAAAATTCATAAGAATATGTTTCGAACTTTTTATTAATTTATCAAAAATCCTCCAAGCACAAAGCTTGAGTGTGAACTATCAGCTTTTTCCCCACTTTAAACTGAGAATCCTCTGGGCCGATAACCCTTTTTCAGTGCTTGCTGCTTCTGCCTTAGATTCTATTCAAGTAAATTCAATCTCATTTGCGTATCAATCAATTATTTATACCTTTTGCCAGCGCTGAAACTTTTCATTATCAAAATTTCCCAAGCATTTCGGCTCGAAAGTTTGATGCTCTTTTGGAAAAACTTCTTTAACGTCCTTTCGAACGCTTTCTCCAAATGAATAAATATATTTTGCGTTAGGTAAGAAAGCCTTTAACTCGCTCTTATTCGCTCTATCAGCAAAAAGATAATAAATAACTGCTCAGAATCAATGATTTGTACTTGTAAAGTTGGTAGGTTTGATAATCATGATAGAAATTTCGATCCAAATGGCCCCGTTTAGTGAGGATCAAATTTCTGGATGAAAAAATAATCTTCTTTTTGGCCGGAGAGTTTAGACCGCTCACTGGCTTCAAAACGAAATTGGATGATGAAGGATTCCTTAAGCGATTCGTGGTAGTCTGAGTCCAAGTAACATCAGTAGCATGAGATACAGCGATAGAGAGATTAGAAGTGCCAAATATCTCAGAATCTCGTTTCGTTTTCCGAGGATTTTGTGGAAAAATCTGATGTAAAATTGAAGTTCCACCAACTTTCGGGGTCACTTGTATTCTTTGATGGCTCAATGAATTCTTTTGATGGTGGTTTGCGAGACTTTTGCCAAAGTTTAATAGATGGTTCAACTGGGCTTTAGGGTTTTGTTTGTCACTCGATGCTGCCCGGCGATGTGGTGTAACAGAGATTTTTTGCACTTTTAGATCTTTTGAAGCAGAACTGTCAAGTGGGTGATTTGAATCAGCGATATCATCGTTCATTTTTTCTTGAAAAGCGAGAGTCATTGAAAATGTGATCGAAAATTCAATGATTTGGTGTGACTTTCTTTATTCTTGCGAAGCCTTTTATCTATTCTCAAACTATTTGATTTAGATTTAATCGACGCGAATTTTTCGATCAGTGCAAAACAATTTATATTGACAAAATCCTAATACTTGAAAAGAAATACTTAGCGCTTCAGCAGGTCGTTATTAGTCTGAGTTTAGAAGTTGTATATACTTTCCCGTTGGAGATGCCACGAACAAGTGGAGTGGATTTTGACCTAATCCAAGGAGGGTAGTCGTCATTTACAATGAGGGATGGTTCAATGAATAATTTTTTGATTTGTGTGCTTTAACCGTTAATTAGAGCTTGAGTGATCAATTAAAAATTAGAAAGTTGTCATTCGTTTTGATGCTTTGTAAAAGCATAATGCAGTTAATAATGAAATACTAGATGCGGTGGTAGCAACAAGAAAGCTGAAATCAAAGCTCCAAAGTTGGAGGAGTAATTTGAGCAAACTCGAGTTAAAGTACTTTCATAGTAAGAAATAATATAATGAATTTCTTTCTCTCTGCTGAATTTAATAACCATGCATAAACCTCTTCGATTTGGATCCACACGTAGAGTTCTGTCTACTTATCTTTAATTAATCCAAACTCAGTCGTCTCTAGCACACGGCCTGTAAATTAAGGATGAACATTGTTGCTACAATTATCATTATTGAGCTATTAGTTGACTTGGAGCTGATAACTGAAATTTGTTAATTCAAAATAGCATGTATGATGCATTAAATCATCTAATTGAAATGCTCAACCCCCCTTTTTCCGTAGTTTCTTATTCCTGTTAAGCAGTTCAACCTTTCTGATGGGCTAAGAATGGTTTAAATTACCTACTAATACTTGATCAGGGTTTCAAAGAGATGAAAATTACCTTCAATCAACGCACTTTTCTGCAATGTAGGTAACCAATTCTCTAATGATATTTCTGACATTCTCTCCAGATTTTGCAGAGGTTTCCTTGAAAAGGAAAGCACCATTAACTTTTGCAAATGCCTCACCTTCTTCTGTTTTTACAGCCCTGCATTTGATTAAAATGAAGAATAAGTATTAGAAGGTGAAAGATAAATCTCTGCCTTTGCTCCTCTAAATCCAACTTGTTTCCAATAAAAGCAATAGGAGCGTCGATCTTCAAGGTTTCATGGACAATCTTAATCCACTTCTCCATATTCTCAAACGATTTTGCGTCTAAAACATAGTTATTTCATGAAGAATAACCAAAAAAAAAGAGACTTGTAATATCGTAGAAAAACACAATAAGAGACGAATCCTTTAAATAACTTGGGATTAGCTTCAAGAAATAGTCTCTTCCAGAAGTATCCCAGATTTGCAATATCACAGTCATTTCATTAAAAGCCACAGTCCGTGAAGCGAAATCTATTCCAACAGTTGGCTAGATACAACCCATTAACACTCAATTCAAAGAATTAGAGTCTCATTATTTACTTCATATGAATCAGAAAATGCCTCATGAACAAAATTGTTTACAAATGACGTTTTTCCAGTCATTGGATCACCAAGAAACACAACTTTTCGTTTAAGCAGATCTTCCATGTCAATATATATGAAGATATTTTATTTTTCAATAAAATTATTGGTATGCAAACAGATTGCGGTCTCCAACGTTATAACAAGAGTAAAAATGGCGGGCAACTTTAAGGACTTATGAAAGCTCATACAAACCCTTGCAAAATAAATTATCACTGAGAGCTGGCGGCTCTGTATGAATTCAATTGTTCAATAAAGCTCGAGAAAATAAGTTTCTATGATAAAATAATTCTCAAGATGTACAAAGACAGTTGTCGTTAACCGAGTAAGTCACGATTTGTTCTTTATAAATTTTTCCTTCTTCTATTTACTTTTATTTACATTGATTTCTCTAATATCTTCAAAAAAGAAATTTATCGCTTCAAAGACCAAGCTGGGTTTATTTTAAATGAACTTCTATTTTCGAAGGTTTTGCGAGCTGTTCCGTGAATCGCATAAGCATATCTCTCATTAAATCGCGAAAGTTTTCTCCAGATTTAGCAGAAATTTCTCTGAAAAGAAACTCATGTTTAGCTGCTACTGCCTTTCCTTCTTCAGTCGTTATGACTCTGTTTGAATGAAAAAAATAATGTGCATAACAAATAAAATCATACCTTTGCACCTCCAAATCCAATTTGTTTGCAACTAGAGCAACAATTTCATCCTTTTGGGCCCCATTTTTCATGATTTCAATCCATTTTTGTAGGTTCTCAAACGATTCTTTATCTAATACACCTTTAGTTGTGAAGAGAGCAGAATAAGAACTTGTAATATCGTAAAGTATTGCAACAAAATCTGCAGTTCTGGTGTACATTGGAACTAGGGACTGAAAGAGTTTCTGTCCTGAGAGATCCCATATTTGTAAATCAATACCGCTGTCGTTCATGTAAACAGTTCGTTGTTCGTAGCGAGCTCCTATGGTAGGCTGTTTCAAAGAATTAATTTCCTCAAATCTGCTTGAAAACAGTGTCGAGATACTTGATACTGGTCTAACACCATTTCATCTATTAGATTGCTGACAAACGCAGACTTCCCAGTCCTTTCATCTCCTAAAACAACAAGTTTACACTTTATATTCGTCGTCGTATTCATATCTGAGTTTTTATTTTCTAATTACAAGGCTCGAGAAACTCAACAGTTTTGAATTTTATTATATCCACAAAATCGAATGTAACTCAGAGCAATGTAGGTTAGTGATGATAAAATGATCCATCAAATGGCATCAAAATTGATGGCTTTAGGACCAAAATAGCTGTAGCAGGGGCTTAAAGATAAATGCTTGAACTGTAAATGTTTAGAGAATAATTTGTATAACATCTTACATATAATCTTATTACTCTCATTATCTTTTACCGGTGATTTACGCAACCTTCTTAACTCTTTTTCCACTCTTGGATATCAATTTCGTATCTTCTCTATCATAAACATCATTTTCAGCAGTCGAAGGCGCTTTTCTTCTTCGAAAAGAGCTCTTCGGAGGACTTGACTGAGTCTCTTCATCTTCTAACTCAAAAGAATTCGCCTTTGTTTTGCCAGAAGCAGGTTTGACTTTAGTTTCTTTCTTTTTAGCCGCAACTTTCTTCTGACCAGTATTTGCTCGCTTTGACCTCTTGGAACTGATCTTTACTTCCTCTTCACTAGCTTCAAGGCCATCGTCACTGTCTCTCACATCTTTTTCTTCCTCTTTGCTTTCATTCATTGCGGTTAGATACGATGTCCCAGGCGTATTTGAAGCAAATCCTCTACTGAACATGTCAAGACATTTTTTCTTTTGCTTCGCATGGATTACACAAGGCGCTGGATAATTCACACCCTTGTGATTTTTGTAAGAGTTCTCCCAATCGTGAATGTCGCTCTTTGGGACTGTTTTCAGTTCAGGAATCCATTTTAGTATATACTCGCAGCCTTTATCAAACTTCTCGCTTTGTAACGCGGGATTAAATATCCTGAAGTAAGGCTGACTGTCCACCCCACAGCCTGCTGACCACTGCCATCCACCGTTATTATTGGAAACATCGTAATCAGTTAATTTCTGCGCGAAGTACTTTTCTCCCCATCTCCAGTCAATAAGCAAGTCCTTTACTAAGAAATTGCTGACTATCATTCTCACTCTATTCGGCATGAACCCAAATTTATTCAATTCACGCATTCCTGCGTCTACTATCGGGCATCCGGTTTCCCCTTTCTTCCATTTTTCAAACAACTTTAGGTCATTTTCCCATGGAATGTTCGCGTATTTCACTTTCATCGGCCCTCCTATGACATGAGGGTAGAAATACGTAACATTTTGGTAGAAATCTCTCCAGAAAAGCTGCTTGATGAGATCGCAGTCCTTTCCAAACGCGTCTGCCACTGCTTTGTACACCTCGCGAGGTGATACACATCCGAATTTCATGTATGCAGAGAGCTTCGTGGTATTTTGGATAGGGTAGTTTCTAGTATCAGAGTAATTTTTGAAGTCTTTGATGCTTTGCAAAATCTTCAGTGCTTCGGTTCGTCCACCCGTTACGACTTTATCCGAGTTGACCTGATAGAAACTATCCAATTTTGTCTCAGGAAACTCGGAAGCGTATTTTCCGTCACCTGAAATATAGTTGGTGTATTTATTCTCCTCAGGAGCAGGTACATTATACTGCGTTGCGGCGTTATAGTAAGGCGTGAATTTTTGATAGAATTTCCCATTGCTTAAAACGACCTTACCCACGTCCAACAGAGTAACGTCATCGAAAGCACAGAATTTTAAATTGTTCCTCTTGCAGCATTCTTCAATCAATTTATCCCTGGCTTTAGAGTATGGCGTCACGTCTCTATTTACGAAAATAGCGTTGGGTTTGATTTCGGTGATCATCGTCTGGATGGTTTTCCCGATTTCTCCATGAAAGAAATGGAGCCTTGAATTTTTCTTTTTCAGAGACTCATTGAGGTCCTTTAAGCTTTCAATCATAAACTGGACCTGGTTATTGCTGAAATAGTCATTAACTTTTGGATCTATTTGCTTTATGTCGAAGATGAAGCATGGGACAACCAGCTTTGATAATCTTAAACAGTGTTGTAATCCAACATTGTCGTCTAAGCGATGGTCACGCCGGAAAATGAATATTGAAATTTCATTGAGAGCTTTGGTAGCTGTAATCATATGTTTTGTGATTTTGGTGAAGATTTGGTGATTTCAAAACTTTTTGTCTTTATTAAATCTAATTCGTCCAAGGTAAAAATACTGGTACAGCTAAACGCTCTAATGAGCTGAGTTCGGAATTTTCCTAGTTTTATTTATTTTTAAGTAATTAAATTCCTTGGAATTTGGGTTTTTTGTAATCAATTTGATTTGGACTGAAGCATTCATCTAATTGCTGCTTGAAGGAGATTTAAAGATATTTTAAGTTCGGATATGATTGGAAGAGGCAGGCAAGAAGATATGTATAAGATCAAGAACTGGTTAATATTATTAATAGATTGTGAGTTGAGAATTTGAAAATAGAAATAGCTATAGAAATAATCAAGTATTCACTCATGCATCAATGTTTGATTAGGTTGCTATATTTTATTTTGGAATTCATTTCACATAGCACTTGAGATGAAACTAATTTCCTTTATAGTATAAGTCAATCTTCTTTTTCGATTTTGGTAATTCTCTAAACATTGATATACCCAATTTCGAAATAAATCAACATATATCATTGACAAAATAGCTATTTTCTATTTGATAAATTGGTAGTTATGTATTCTTAATTTCCTGAGAGTTTTTGGATAATTCTTGCTGCATATTTAATCACCTGGTTATCCTTGTAGTTTGGAGCTTTAAATTGCTCCAAAAGCGGTCTGATATTAAGCTCTTCAAAGATTTTGCGACATTCAGGATAAGCACACAAATTACCAATTGAAAATAAGGCAATTCTTCGAGGAGAATTACCGACTGCATTATCAGTTGCAACAACATCAAGGAGTTGCACAAGCGCCCCATGTCTAATGAGGTCCTTAGTCAATGCATTGGAATTCCTGACGAAATTTCCCAGAGCTCCGGCAGCATTTGCTCGGGTTTTCTCTTCAGGATCTTTGAGCAACTGCACCAGCAGCGGCACGCTCGGCCTGAGAGACTCATACAGCCTATCGTTGTGGAAACCGGCATTACCCACAGCGAAACATGCAAACTTTCGAACGTTTTTATCTTCATCATTGCAGGCTTCTATCGCTGCTTTGATCAAATCATTCTTGAGAAGCACTTCGTAGAAATACTCCGAATGACGACAGATATTCCCGATGAAATTACAGGCTTTTGCTCTGATATTTGCCTCCGGGTGCTTCATAAGGACCTGGAGATCTTTGTAGCAGTTCAATTGATGAATACCCTCATAGTAAGCTTTAGAGAGCCTTGCTAATTGACTCACGATATTGAGTACTTCGATCAAAGTTTGATCCTTCTGATCAGAGGAAAGGAGATTATTCTTTCTGATAAGGGTAAATCCACCAGCTTCCACGAATTGCTGTACGAATTTCTTATCTTCATCAGAGCCCATTATTAATCTAGAGAGAAATATGATTCCGATTCCAATATGCTCTTTCTGTAGGTGTCTGAATGCGCCTATCGTTGAGGAAACGATTTCTGAGTTGCTGAATATTTTATTGATGGCTTCGATTTCTTTCTCGTTGTTCAATAAGGTATAAGGAAGATTGAATATCCTGAAAAGCTGCGAGATTAGCAGATTGACGCAAGGAGCACCACCGCCATAACTGACTGGCCATTCTTGCACAGCGAGTAATTGAGATTCTTTAATCAAGCTGCACAATACGCGGAGAATTCCTTCCTGATATATTTTTCGGGAGAACGAACTGAATTCTGCGAAGGTAACGTCATGAATGAGAGTGAGCATTGCAATGAACCCCTTTGGAGAGATATCGCTCTTTTGATTTAGACCTGTTAGTTGCTGTAGAATTAAGTCGTTCAAGCCACTCTCTTCCAATCGTTTCAGAAGTGCGCTGATCTTCTTTTGATCTTTTACAGCTTTTGAAACAACTTTTTGGAGGAATATGAACAAACCATCCAAAAAACCGTAAACTGAGCAGCCGAACCCGCTGCCTTCAAACTTCTTTACTTCTTCAATGCGATTGATATTTTTCTTGGCTATTAGGAATTTACAGTTAGAAAATGGTAATTTCATAATTCTTTTTTTACTGGTAACTGCGATTGATTCGTTTAGCAGTTTTAGGAAGGTTTGTCCTTCGCATTTGGTGAGAACTATCGCTGCTATTGAGCTATCGATATGGATCAATTCTCCGAGCAGTTGAGCGCATAATTCAGTAATGTATGGTTCAGTCTGAAACAAAATGTTAGTTAGTTCTGCTGCTATCTTAGTGCAATAGAGGGAGTTACCAATGCATATTTTTCAAGGAATCCCATTATTATATTGACGTCAATACTGATGCCTCCGAGGTCTCTAAGCAATGAGTTAAAATGAAACTTCTGTATAAGGGAGGGACTATTAGTACTTTTTGTTCGCAGCACTATTGCATCTGAGGATTTGAATATAGCATTTGATCGCCGTGCCAATTTGGATAGGATCGTTCGATCCAATTGCTTCTCCCAGAATTTCGAGCAGATTGCTATCGCTCATATATTTCTCAGTAAATTCTCTGTCAGTTCGTAAGCACTGTAAAATAATCTAAATTCGTTGCAGTTAGAATAATAAATTTTCAATTGCCTTACTCTGAGAACGGACACTTTCGTTAGGCCTTGACTTGAATCTTCATCAACTTTATATACTTTCAACAGAGCGGTAGACCAGTCAAAGGAATCAAGAGCCAGAATGACGTTTTGTCTTATACTCTCAAAGAGAGGCCAGCACTCATTAAACTCGGCAATGTTTTCATTGGCATTTCTTCTCCAAGGGAAAGTGAAAAGGTCTCCATAGATCGGATGGACGAAAACAGCAACGACTTTTACTATATAGAGATGAAGCGCCAGTATCGTGTCGGCTTTTTTTAAGAAAGCAATTATCTCCGAAAGAAATTGAGTCTCAAGAACATCTTTGTAGAAGTTAATCGCTCTTATCGAGTCTACACTAGCTTGATTTGCCAATATACCCACAGTTTTTAGTAAGTTGACCAACATCGCATGTCCATTGAATTCAATGTTACTGGTTCCAAGCCGTATCAGCGGTGCCAAGAGAGGTAAGAAATTCTTGAGGTAAATATTATCGATTCCAACATCGCGGTCAAAATTGGTTTTTGCGAGGAGTCCGAGAGAGCGAATGAGATCAGAGATTAGCTCAATTTGACTCTTGGGACTATCACATTTTAAGAGACCTCTGATATGAGAAAGAACGAGACTCGGGATCATTATATTTTTCACAATATCCATCTTTTCATTTTCTTCAAGGGTTGCTTTTGTCATTATAAGACAGAGCACTTTAAGCCCACATTGAAAAGTCGATCTCTTTTCTTTGCTTTTGGTGAGGTCGATTACAGGAGTTTGCAGCAAGTTTAGTAGTTTATCCAGAAATTGAGAGTCTTTTCTCAAAGCTCCAGCTCCTTTCTCTTCTTGAGCTTGTGCTTCGTATTTAACCCACACTTCATTTGTGTATTGAACGCGATTAGGCGAGACATCACGTTCTGTCTTATTCCCGACCTTGTCAGTATAATCGAACATATTATTCTGTTGGAATCTATTCCGATCGCCATTTTTCACTTTGAGTTGTTCCTTCGAAGCTGTTGACGCCTGTGGTTTGTTGGAATTCGCCTGAGGCGTATTGATATTCTCTTTATTACTTTCTTCGTCTAACTTCTTGAAATTGATGCAATCAAGACCAACCCATTGTTTATATTTTTCTTGCCGTTTTTTGCGCTCTGCCCGCTCTTGCTCAGTTTCTTTTATGAAAGGATGCTCGAGCAAGTCCGGCCAAGAGAGTCGTTCTTGCGGAGCTTTATTAAGCAATCCTTTCAGAAAGCTTTTGAATTCTGGACTCATGTTATCGGGGTATTTGACAGGGTCTTTCACGATCAGTTGGATCAGACTGTATAAATTGCTGGTGTAGAAGGGAGGTTGACCGACGAAAAGCTCGTAGAGAATGACTCCGAGAGACCATAAATCAACAGTATGGTTGTAGGGAAGCTCCTGAACGATCTCAGGTGCCATATATAAGGGAGTTCCTTTCAATGACTTTAAAACCATTGTGTTAGAGGACATGGCTCGAGCAAAACCAAAATCACACAATTTGATAACGCCATTGGAGCTGATAAGGATGTTTTGAGGCTTCATATCTCTGTGGATGATCCTATTCGAATGAAGATAGTATAAAGCCTGCACCAGCTGTTGAGCTAGCTTTCTGATTTCGCTTTCAGGAAGATTTTTGTCATCTTCAAGGATTTCGAACAGCTCTCCTTGGCCGAATTCGGTGATAAGACAAAACTCACTTGGTGTTTCGAATGAGTCGAGTAAGAGAATAATATTCTCGTGATGAAGTTTTTTCATGATTTGAATCTCTTGTCTGAAATTAGCGAGATCCTTTTCTGATTTTCCTCTTTTGCTGATGAATTTGATAGCAACTGTCTGACCGGAATTCTTTCTTCTTCCTTTGAATACCTTACCAAAAGAGCCTTCTCCTATTGGATGAAGTACGTGGTAGTTTTCCATGTCTCAACTGAATTGAGTTAATTTTTGAATTCTAATTTCAAAGAACTGGTAAAAAAACTGAGCCTATTTAACTACTCATCTGAGTATACAAATTCAAAATATACAAAAAGTCATAAAACGAAGTAGAGACTATATTCGATTGGTGGTAGGAACATCTCAAATAAATGCATTCAAAATACTGATGCTACTATCGGAAACTGGCAAGCACACCTACATAGCCTCTGACTTAAGAATCAGTTTCAATGCTACGATTCTAATACAAACATCAAATCTGCAGCTAAATCGCAAGAATTGATCGAATTTAGTCTAGCTTGAGGTTCTAAATTTCAATGAACGAAGACATAGATATTGATTTTGAACTTTGGAGAAAATTATTTCAATTGGATCGTTTCAGGACATAGGTTGATATCATTCATTGCAGCTTTGAAAATAGTGCTAGCTGAGGGTGCCAGCAATCATGAACTAAGATCTAGGAAATTGCTCCAAGAGCTAGCCATCCATTCGCTCTGAAACTTTTTTCATCTCATATATATTATAACGCCGTCATGAAATTACGGAATTAAAATCTCTTTTTTTCCTAGGTGGAAGTGGCCTTTCCGGCTTTTGAGCAAAGCCAATTGATCACGACTGAAATTCAGCAAAAACTAATGCTGGATACACTATATCATGCTCACTTCTCTTCCAAAGGAACTTTAACTAAAGGCAATAGACTGAAAGTTTGGAGAAGAAAGCAGAAAATAACTAAGTTATGCTTGAATTTTAATAGTTTAGCTTCTCTTTGTAATAGCTCAGAACGAGCGTTAAAAACTTCAAAAAATCTACATACTATCAAAAAAACAATAAGCCCCTGGAGCTGTTTCTCATATCTTTGAAAGGATATTATTAAATCCTGAATTCTTAAGCACCACGCGATAAACAATTAATAAACTCAATAAATAAATAATCTAAACATGCAATCCAAACTTAGTCTGTTTGACACTTATCGGTTGGGTGACCTACAGCTTCCGAATCGGCTTGTCATGGCTTCATGCTCTCGATTAAGATGTGACCCCAAGACTGGCGTACCTAACGAATTACTCGTCAAATACTATTCAGACAGAGCAAGTGCTGGTCTTATCCTTACTGAAGGTTCACCCATCTACAAGGCAGGCAACCCGGCATCAGGAGCAGGTGGCATTTGGAGTGGAGAACAAATTGCCGGTTGGAAGAAAGTCATCGAAGCTGTCCACAACAAAGGAGGAAGAATCTTCATTCAATTGTGGCATGCTGGTCGATATGTGAATCCAGAGATCAGCGGAGAACAAAATATCGGTCCTTCTCCTCTCCCGATGAAAGCTTACGATAAGGACGGGAACGAAGTCATTAGTCCTATACCAAAAGAAATGGAGGAGTCCGACATCAAACTCGTGCTTGAGCAGTATAAGCAGGCCGCGCTGAATGCTAAAGAAGCTGGGTTTGACGGGGCAGAGCTCCACTGCTCGAATGGACAGCTTCCTGATCAATTTCTCAGGAGTGAGAGTATCGAAGAACCGATAGCTACGGGGGCTCAGCCGAAAACCGCTGCAGATTTGTTATCGAAGCCATGGAAAAATTGCTGAGGTCTTTGGCGCTTCTAGAGTAGGAATTAAGGTTTCTCCGGTGTCTCGATTCCGTTATATGTTTGATGAAAATCCAATTGAGACATATGCTCACTTATTCCAAGAGCTCGATAAGCGAGGGTTTGCTTACATTCAGCTCATGGAAGCTAACGAAGAATTTAAAGTGAAGATGCACGTCCCACATGGCCGTGAACAGATTCCATATGTTTGCAAACAGTTCAGAAGCGTGTTCAAAGGGACAATTATTGCGAATTGTGGCTTGACGCCTGAAACTGCACTTCAGATGATCCAAGAAGGAGATGCGGATATAGTGTCTTTCGGTAAGTTGTTCATTGTAAATCCTGATCTTGTGGAGAGGATCAAGAATAATTGGCCTTTCAATAAGCTCGATCCCACGACTTTCTATTCAGGCGGAGAGAAGGGTTACAATGATTATCCATTTTACGAGTCTCAAGTTCAAGACAAAAATTCAGAATAAGCATTGTATGGAATTGCATGCTTCTTAAGGTGTACCTCCTCAAACAAGCATAGTTGTATTGGAAACGTTCCTACGAAAAATTATCACCTTCTTAAAAACAAGACTTCAACAAAGAAGACTGTCACTTCAATAATACAATGTTTGCTATTATTATCTTCTTTTAGAAGACCCAGAATGCCAGAAAAATATTAACCGGTTAAAATAATTCGATGATGTCTCTCAAGATACACTGGAATTTTTCAAACGCTCAAAACTACTCAA
>ENA-UOUE01001279-UOUE01001279.1-compost-metagenome-genome-assembly--contig:-NODE-1279-length-16581-cov-12.191953_pt1 | contig 16581 bp, 12 predicted proteins | sample MGYA00238146_ERZ747223 | MGnify/ENA primary metagenome ERZ747223 (study PRJEB28781, sample SAMN06268865) | compost metagenome | isolation source: single cell | place: USA: California, Emeryville, Joint...
CCCTAATTTCGAAATCAAATTCCAACCAAAAAGGCGGTACCCTCATTCTCTTGACAATGTAGGAGACCCTACTCATTAATGCATTCGGACTTGCTCCCATACAAGGTTGACTAAACCTTGCACTGAAAGCTGAAGAAATTTTTTTATCTCCCTTTTTATATGATTCATGTTCTACATCGCCTTCAAATTTTGAATTGCGTCTCCATTATTGATGCAATGTTTATGATTTATACATCTAATTGATCTAGTATCAAGAATGGATCTCAAATAGTTAGTAGTAATATTTCACCCATTGGTAGATATGATAGATAGATGTTTTAAGCTGAAGATCTTTATGATGGGAAATATTTGTCAATTTAGAGTAAAGACGCTATTCATGTATGAACAATATATAATTCAAGTATTATACTTAAATTTGCTGAATCACAATTTATTGCTGAGAAATATATTTTTGATTTAGAGGCCTTTGACTGAGGAGGCTCCTTGATGAAAACTTGTCCGGTAAGACTGTACTATTTTCATTATCATTACAGCGCAGCTTTTTCAAGGGCTTGTCTTCTAAAGCCTCCATGAGGTTCATGATGACTTTGGATCAAATTTTGATAAGAGATGTTTGCACTATTATCACTCCCTTTCAAGTAACTATTATTCATGCTTGCTATCTAGTTTGCTCAGGTTAAGTTTTTCATTGTGTAATTTTTCAAGGCTCAAATTTTTCGAGTCTGACTTCTTTTCTATTTCATATTTGCCCATTTTTGCATAGTTGATAAACTGAATACGGGAATAAGATGAATGCAGTCAGTGAATTCACCCGCAACAGCTACCATCACAATTAATATCAGAGCAATTCCAATACTGTTCTCTTGACTTTTTGAAGATACCAACCACTAGGCCAATATCCCACTTGGCGATCTCATTAATCATGAATAACCCATTGTCCATGCTGATTTGAAAGGCCTAATCAGCCCACCCACAAGAAGAGCAAATATCAACATTACTACTCCTGGCGCTTGATGTAGTCTTTTGGTGTCGCTGGAAAGCTTCAGGACAAATTGTTAGGTGGCAATGGATAGCTTTTTAGGGTGTAAATCTTCAAAATCCTTAAAATCAGATATTAAAATTTTTGGATCAGGATCTGAACTTGTAATTTCATAATTGAATGAAATCAAAACGGAAGTTGGCTTGTTGCTGGTCAAGAGGAAAGACTGGAGCGAATATATCATAAAATAATTGAGTTCTAGAAGTAGAGGGTTTTGATTGTTAATCTATTGTTTTCTCATGCAAGTCTCACATATGAAATGAGTTAATATCGTGAGTCGAGTTTATATCAAAATATCCCATAGTGTTGAAATATTCAAATATAACATATTAAATGAAAGACTCTTAAATCTACGAGAAAGACAAATTTGTGTATATTTTATGAGATTTGGCTTCTCCTTCAGGATTAGCTTCCCTTTTACAGACCTACAATGAAAAATATAAGTAATTCCAACTGCAATTTGAAGAAAATTAACAACAAAGAAATTATTAATCAGCATAAATGATGGATATCATAAAACGTTAGATTTTTTGGGGTTCATATTACGATGTACATCCGCAAAAAACACTTATTTAGTATCACAACAAAACTACAGTATCCTTGTAGGCATTTCTGAATCCTCAAAATGTACCAGCAGTGTATCAACTCTTCTCACTTCATCCATTGTAGAGGAATGTCGCAATATATATTCCTCATCATGTGAACTAACAGCAGCGCTGGATGATCTTCCCAAGCACCTCGTCTTGCAGCTCTTCAAAATTCTCACGTATAAACCATACGCAAGGGCATTCAAAAACCCCTGAGAACCCCATGCTATTTGCGCTATCACCAGCCATGCATAAGGAGGCTCTTCTACGAAGATAAGATAAAGATCCAGAGTCACTCTTGGGAGAAGTACCACTGCGAGAATGATTGGATAAAGCACTAGCTCTGTATGTGTGCCTCCACCCACTTTCTTAATGTGAGATATAGTAGTTGTGTACGAATACACGCAGAAACCTGCAACTAAACAGCAAGGGATATCCCAAAATACAAAATCGCTGATATGAAACACTCTATCATAAGGAAAATCCCAGCAGAACCCCTGACTATCTGCGACTTGTATATCTGATAATCCTGTTGCGGCTAATGAGAATAGTATTGAGATTCCGCCAGTAAAGAGAAAATATTTTTTCATGAACACTTCGACAACCACGATGCTTCTGTGTTTAATACTTTCCAACAACGAATGACTAAAGCAGCACGTGCTGACGATAGAGGCCATGAATGAGACGTTTTGAAAGCAGAAGAAAGCATAGCAGCCTGCGATACTCAAGTTGGTCCCATAGCGCTGGATAATGTTGGAGATGCCGAATCCAAGGTCCGTTAATGCGATCATAATGATTAATTTTCCGATAGGATCGTTATAGCGTTTTGCGAGTAAAGTCAGAGTGATGTTGGAAATGCAGCCAATCACCGAGGGGATGCTGAAGATCATTGTGATCGTAAGAATTCCTTCAATATCCATCTTTATGAATGTGGTGAATTGCAGTGAAATCGTCGAATAAAATAATAAATTTAGTAAGATGACTAAGATTTTCCTAAGACTCGGCTGTCAATCTCTTCAGGATTTTCGATGGAAATTGGCTGTAGTAAGGTGCTATACCCTCCACATGACAATGATAGGTTTATACATAACAGACGGTTCTCTATCACTCCAAATCATTTCCATTATTATTATGTCAAGATAAATCAATTTTTCTCTCTATCTTCGAAAGGGTGGGAAACCTAGGCTGAAGATGCCTTTGAATGAGATTTAAGAAGAATCTTTTGCTTCCAGATTCATCTTACTTCAAACAAATAGAAGATTGGATCGTAAAGCCTTTCTCTCAATAAATTTCACATTGCAATAATTAGCTAATTCAATAAGTTATTAAGATATTCCCGATGCAAGAAACGAGTTCGGATCTTACAATTCGCAACCGAAAAACCGCTACAAGAATGATCGGACCCATAATGACAAAGCTCTTGACTCTGCGCCGCTATCCATCCTCATCAGAATATTTCTTCCTAGAGAAAATGAAGCTCTTAGGCATTTTCAACCGAGCAAGAAACATTCTTCTTTTATTCAATACCGACTTTGGCCTTAAACCGCTGAGAACTTACAATTTTGAGTCCGCCGTAACAACAAAGCTGCTTTATAGCCCCGAAAACGACCAGCTTATTTACTGCAGTGGGTCAGCCTTTTGTTTCAGACCGCTAATTGCAATCTCAAAACAACCTCCTTCAAGTATCACCCTCGAAGAAAATATTTTGCTGGATACTCTTACCATACCTTCACCTGGCAAAGTGATTGTAAGTGGAATCAAAGAGTCAATTCATCGGGTTTTTTATATCGTTGATATTGAAACCTCCACCTACAAGAAAATTGAAATCGGTCCTGTTATTACTTGTAGATTAGCAACTTTATATGCTCTGCCAACGGCGAACGAGCATGTACATTTTGCGGTTCTGGACCAGAGGCCAAAGCTGATAAAATTTGAAGCAGAGAGCAAAATGGTAGAGCTTTTCGATGTTTCACAAGAGAAAAATGATCCGTTTTGGTATCCTACTAATTTTAAGGAGGTTAGAGGGGATACGGTGAGATTCTATGCGATAACGCATGGGCTACCAAGATCGTCAGGAACGACGGTAAGCATTATTTCTCAATTGATAAAAAATGAAGCGCCTGAAGAAAATTTTAAGGAGGTTTTTTCGACTTCGTCGAAAACCTTTGTGTTGCTTTATGATGAATCTGATGCTTTGGTTATATTGAATTGGAAAAGAGGGAGCGGAGATGGGGAGGTCTTGAAAATTGTTGATGGGAATGCTCAGAGGATCAAAAAGATAAGGACGAATTCGATTGAAATGATTAAGCCTTTTTACGGGGAGAAGGATTGCATCTTCTGGCATAGAAATTGCGTTTGGCATTTTGATTCCGAACGTCTTCATTGTTATTAAAACAAAATCAATGGTTCATTAGTTTCAAATTCTGCTCTGAGGGATAGTCAGTTGGGGATATTCACACCAAATCGTTCTACAATCAGAGAGGAGGAGGCTAAGAATAGACGCAACTTAATTGGAAAAACTATCTTTGAAAGATGAATTTCTTCAGTTTTCTTTTGCATCAAATATGGTAAGGCAAAATTTTTCAGTTGACTGCCCAATTCATTTGATTTACATATTATAAAGAAAATTGGAATAACTTAAGCCACAGTAATACTTGGTTCTATTCTTGCCAGCCGACGTTATCCTTCTTATTAGCCTTTCGTTTAATGTTATACTGGATCGCATACTATTTTTTGTGAGCAAAGCAACTCCATAAAAGTCTCGTGTATTTCCTTTCTAGAAATGAAAAAGAACGCAGCCCGGTCATAAATAGCAAATGTGAAATCTTTCAATTCAAGGCGACTGACTAAACATTGAAGCATTTCCTATCCAAATGATATTGAGATAAAATTATTTTAGACACAATTCTTCACTTATCATTCGATTACTGCCAATTTCTGCTTACTCAGAAGCACATTCGAGCTGGCAAGATTAGCGTTTACCAAGGAGAATTCTTTTGCAGCAAAATAAAACATGAGGATCCATGAACTAAGCATCTTGACACACAGCTTCATTCGTCATCACAAGAAATTCAAGTGAATAGGGAAGTTAAAACGTGATCTTCATCTTTATCATGAATTTCATTGGTTTCACTTATCAGAAACTTTCAGCAATCTTACTACCTTCTGATCTAATATTTCTGATCATCACTATACTGTCGAAGATTCACAAAATGATTTATACAAAACGCAGTTCAAATAATCTCATTGTTCCGATTCAGCACAAACCACAACACCACTTTGACTTCATCACAAATGGAAGAATCATCTCAACAAAATCTGCTACACAATAATTTTGAAGATCTAACTATTGTCGAAGAAAAAGTGAAAAAACTCAATGGTGAATCGAAAGTAATCTACTATAACCTCGGAAGAGTAGTTTCCCAAGGCGGCCTTTCAAAATTGCATTATCTCACTAACATTGAAACGAATAACGTCTATGCTGTCAAAATGATACAAAAATCCGCTCTCACACAAAGCCTCAGAAGGTACAGAGTCTTCTCTGAGATTAGGATACATAAATCTCTCCAACACCAGAACATCGTGCGTTTAGAACGCGTTTTCGAAGACGATGAGGCCATCTACATCGTGCTTGAACTCTGCAGCAACCAATCACTTAACGACCTCATCAAACGCCGCAAACGGCTCACTGAAATCGAGGTTCAGTGCTACCTCCTACAGATAATCTCAGCGTTGAAGTACATGCATAGTCGTCGTGTTATCCACCGTGGGCTGAGACCAAGCGACACACTTTTATCTGACAATATGGAAATAAAAGTTGGAGACTTCGGCTGCGCCACGAAAATTGAATTCGAGGGGGAAAGGAAGCGCACGGTTTGCGGGGCGCCGAATTATGTTGCGCCTGAGATTCTCCATGGGAAAGGGTACTCGTACGAAGTAGATATCTGGAGTTTAGGTGTGCTGACTTACACCATGTTAATTGGGACTCCTCCATTCAATAAGAACGACAATAAGCTTGCTACCAATATAAAACTTAGTCGGTATAACTATCCTGACTCTGTTCCGATATCGAAAGTGGCGAAGGAGTTTATAAAATATATTCTAAATCCAAATCCAGCGCAAAGGCCAACACTTGATGAAATTTTGAAACACCCATTTCTGTCTCATAAGGAGAAAATCCCAAAGTTATTGCCGCTTTCAACTCTCTCGTCTCCTCCCTCGAGCTTCTTCTTGTCGAAATTTGGTTTAGATATCGCTCTTTGCAGCAAAATTGAACCTATGGAACTTTCTTCCAAGAAGGAGACTGGCAATTTACTCCCTGTCGATACGAATATTCATAGCACTGAAATCTCAAAAGGCAGTCCTCAGACCGCCAATGAAATGGAAGATAAACCGTTCGTCAGGGCTTCAACGGTAAAAAATTTGAAGATTTATATGACCAAGATTATTATTCAACCTGGACTCGAGATGAAGGCTCCATCTGTTTTCTTAACGAAATGGATCGATGATCCTTACAAGGAGGGTCTTGGATACTTTCTCTCAGATAATATTATAGGAATCCTCTTCAAAGATTCAACAACGATTCTGCTTTCCTTGCTGGGCACGAGATGTACTTACGTTGAGAAGAGCAATGAACCTCCTGTGAATTTTTCTCTTGATGATTTTCCGAAAGAGCTCAAAAAGAAAGTAGAGCTTCTTAAGTACTTTCAATCTTGTTTTGGTGAGAACACTGCTCTAACAGAAGATGTGAAAAATGAGGGAATAATTAACTTGAGAGAGCCACTATTTGTGAGGAAATGGAAGAGGACAAGTAGTTCGGTGATTTTTCGATTTAATAATGACTTGGTTCAAGTGAATTATGATAATGGAATCGAATTCATAAGTCCAACCAAGTAAACATGAGTTGTAATTTTCTGACTCCTTCGTCGAAGGATTTGTTTCGCAAAGAATCTGCAATTTATTTATTAGGAAATAAGTTCAATCGCTCGCAACAATAGCTCTGGTTTCGAGTATAATTGCTTGAAATTCATTAATGATTGAAAGGATCCCTCTTTTCGATAAGGCTGAAATCTTAAGTTGATTAAAAACTAATTAGAGAATATTGAATTTGCTATCTAAAAGTTTGAAAAGAAAGCAAAAGCTTATTGTAGGAGGTTGGAAAGAGCTGGCGATAAGTGAAGCTAGGCTATTATTAAACGTAAGTTACCCTCTATGACAGTAAAATTAACCTGTATGAACCGTGGCAAGAAATCACTGCAGCTAGAGATATACCACATCTGAACACTTCGGCTGCTAGGATCTCTATGCTGCGAGGAGTTTGGACAGATCATTTGAGTATGTTTTTGTTACATACGCAAATATGAAATTCCAAAAACGATTCACGTGATGAAGTTTGAAATAGGTTTTGTTGATTCCGCTTTTATTATAAAAAAATGGGGGTACTTTCGAAATTTCCTTTGTAAATAAAATTTAATTTTGTTGAAGGTTTTTGCTCGAATTTTCTTTCCTCATTGAGAGGCACTTTGATCCAGAGTGCAATGACACGAATTTTGGTATCTGCTGGCATTTTCCGCAACAATACCTTTCAAGAGATCTTCCTGATTCACATTTTTCCTTTCGAATTTACCTACAAATATTCTGAAAAGAACTGTCACGAAAAGATTTCTGAGCATTTACTTTGTTGTATTTGAATTTCTCAAGGGATAAATAAGAGAAAGATATTAATATCATTCAATTCGAGTAATGCAATGCATTCTCTTCTCATTGTGAAATGTTGAAAAGATTCAAACTTTTTGAGAAATAATTTCAAAAAAATTTAGCAGTGGTGGAAGAAAAATTAAGGGGTACTAAATAATTAATTCAACGTGGAAATTTATTTTATAATAAAAGTTATTTCACAAAAGGTAAATCAGCAAATGAGTAGCAGAAAGGTAAACTCAATCTGACATTTCCAAGCTCTGATAGGTAGTGAGAATCAAGGGGTTTATTGTTAGAGAAAAAATATCATTAACATTTTTCGGAATCTTGAAGTTCAGTTTCTCTGACTGGACTTTCTTCTCCGGGAGTTTCTAAGTTAATTAAAGAGCTTTGATCAGATAATCGCAATTCATTACAATTCATTGGTGTTGTTGAATCGTTAAGCCTTGCGATAGATAGTCTGAGTCTTATCAAAGAACGATTAAGTTAATTGTTTTTGAAGAAGAGGGGTTGAAAAAAAAGCATTAACTTTTAAAGATTCTATCGTCGGATACAAGAGGCGTTCAATTTTCGAAAAGTTAATCACCATTGGCCCCAAGAGCTATAGATTTGGCAAAAAATTGAAGTTTTACAGCGTATATTAGCGTTTTCTCTTCGTAAGGGTCTTTTATTGACTGAAGAGAATAATTAATTTTATATAGTGATCCTTAGAATTACCATAATTAACTTTGAAGAAAAATTATCTGCCCAAATCATTCTATTTTAATTCTCAAATCCACCTTCCCAAACCTTTCCAAATGGCTGTTGCTTTCATCATAATATTGTCTCTATTAGTAGCAGGTGAGAGCTGGTTGCTCGTTGCTTACTTGATAACTTTTCGTAGGGAGCTACGCTTATCAGATAAAGGTGATAAGTACGAGTGAATATACCTCGATGGATGACCGGGACTTCCAAAATTTGACTTTCGCCTCACTTCAAAGCGGTTGGAATGGAGCAAGCAAATACAGCATCGGATTTTGGGTGAAAAGACAATCCCACACCATAAATCAGAATTATCAACTCATACGGATCTCAAGTGATACAACGTAAAGATTGTTGAAGAAAATGGAGCATAAAAAAAAATTTTTGTTTTAGTGCAAACGATGGTCTTGGTCGAATACTATTAATCTTAACTGACCCAAATGCTCTTCAGAGTAGTCCTTTTATGCCAGCAGGACCTTCGTCACCAACAGGAGGGCTAGATCCACCTCAAGATTTTGTATGTCATTTCTCATATCTCACAAATTCTTCATTACTTTAGGATTGGACTAAGAGCTATCCCGAATCGATTTGGACCTATTTCTTCTTCTCGAGCACAGGGGAAGCGGGAGGATGTTTTGGATATACTATGTATTCTCATCCAACTCTCTACGCAAAAGTAGAGTTCACTTATCGACTCATCAATTCTCCGAGACCTTTGTATCCTTTGTATACGAATTCGTTCATTACGATAGGAGGAGGAGAAAACTTTGGTTCTCACAGTTGCGAATGCACTCTCAAAAACTTGGTTCTCTACATTGAAGAATTCGTCGATGACATAAGCATGATGAATACATATTCAGGGTTCTTAAAAGGTACAATAGTTTGAAACCACCATTTTTTTCTGATAGCCAATAGCGAATCATTTTTTCTTTGTATTCAGACCAAGTGATTCGCAAATCAAAAGAAAGACGTCTGTTCTCGTTCAATCGGCTGGTGCCAATTCACCCCTACCATTCCTCATAGATTTGGGTAATTTTCTACAGATTGAATTCGAATCATTATTTGCTGACTCTGCAATTATCTAAAAAAGGAGGTCGCCCTCCAAAGTTTGATTCGTACTATATGAGGTGTAACGTGACTACAATTTTGTCTTACAGCATTGGAGCATACGCTTCTCAAATTGGATCGCCCTCTCAATCGATGTCTTTCTCATTTTGGTTTCGACCAAACAATCAGACATTCGTTTTTTCAGGCGCTTATCAGACGATATTTTCAATTGCTAGTAATGATAGCATTGTTTTTTCTCTGGAATATCTAGCTCAGAACCGGTTGAGTGTACTGACTTCGACTTCGGAGAGAATGGTCTATGGGGTTGGGCTTGTTATGAGTAATATTAATATTTATTCCTCTCAATCTTTTGAACTAATCTTAGATAAATGGAATCATATTGTGATAAACTCCTATTACTTGAACCATGCATGCTGGGATATGTATATCAATGATAACATCACAGCTGTTATGAAAAAGGACACGGTTATACCTGTCGCAAGTCCCCCCTCAACTATCTATTTCTGTGCGAAAAAAGATGCTCTAAATGGGGTCTACTCCGGAGCATCCATCGATATCATGAATTTTGAAATGTTTCAGAATTCGACAGTGATGACTCGCCAACCAGAAGGTATCCATGCAAACTTTCCAAATTCTAGATTAAATTTTATTGTGATCGATCATAGGACCACAGAGCTGTGAATTATGGTTTGAATATCATGATACAATCAAAAGATGTGGCATCTGTGCTTCAGGATATTATTACTATGATGGAAATTGCTACGCCAATTGTCCTTCAGGAGTTTTTGAAGATAATTCTAGCTATACTTGCGTCACATGTCCGAATGACATGCACTTGAGCAGGCCTTTTGGAGACTGTGAATCATGTCCTACGGGCCAGACTTTCAAAAATGGGGAATGCTCTCTAGATTGCACATCCGGAACCTCCTACGATCCCTCAACAAAAACGTGTATAAGTAATACTCTTTTTTGATTGCTCAGAGAATGAAGCTTCTTTTCAATATAGAAATCATCGATTCATCTCCCACTACAAATGCAAGTTCAGAAACAGCTGCTTCTGCTGCTTCTTTAGCATCTTCAGTGACGAGCAAGCTTATCTCGGGGTTTGTCTCAGCTCTTCCGCTGATTAACTCTGGAAGCGCGAATGCAGCCGTTTTTCTACAGTTTTCAGGAGATCTCGAACTATATCAGCTCATAAACGTCAATTTTCCAAGCAACTTTATTTCATTTTGCCAACAATTAAGCAGTTCTCCGATTCCTAATTTCATCTCACTTTGGAATGAAAACGATTATACCTCAACAACAGGAAAATTCCACGAGCTCTCTTACTCCACGATATTTTTTGACAACTCCGGAGCGAATTTTAACAAGTACGGCGTTGCATTAAGTATCATTTTCGTTACTGAAGTGCTCAAATTGTCTCTCCACAAAGCCGTGAAAATAAAGCAATTCCTTCAAAAAGTCCAGAGCATGTTTGTGTGGAATGCCACGCTCGCCTATATTATTGGAGACTACTCGAATAATCTGCTCAGTATTTTCTTGCAGTTTCGAGAGGGAAAGTTGGATAGCGCCTATACGTGGTTCTCGCTGGCTGCAAGCATTATAATGTTCGTTTTCTACCTCGCTTTGCTCGGATTATTCGCTTATTTATTAAACCGAAAGCAACCGCATGAGTCAATTAAACTTAGCTCCAGATCTCGAACCTCAAAACGAAAAGATCCCATCGCAACACGAGGAAACGTACCGAAAAGCCTGGATCTCATATCAGAACCGTATCATCAGGAAAAATTTTTCAGCAGAAACTTTTTCTTGATCTATCTAATAGACAGCACCATATTAGTGATCATAGTTTCGTTTTTGCAGGACTTTGGACTAGCTCAAGCGATTCTGTACACTATTTTCAGCTCAGTGCTGCTTTTCCTGGTGATTGTGTTCTATCGACCTCACAAGTCTGCAGTAGAATTGCTGATTTACGTCTTGAAACAAGCAGTGAAGATCCTGTTTGGAGGTATCGCAATCTTTTTAGGTTATTACGATACTACCATTGATGCAGTTGGAGTGGCGTTGATTGCTATTGTGATCATTGTTAATGTGGTCAATTTCATTATTGTGATGAGTGTGGCAATACGTGATATTATCAGGAAGTGTAAAACAAGAAAAAATATACCACAAATTTCAAAGGTACATTGCTAATTCGTCTCAAATGATTCACCAAAATATTTTTTTGGTTTTAGCTTCAGAAAAATTCTATCTCCTTGAATGTATCAAGGTCCACTTCGAACTCAATATTTTGTGCTCCGGAAAGCCTTGAAAATGCTTCTGTCGATATTCCAAATCAACCGAGACCAAGACAACGCAGAATAGTATGAATTTTGTTTGTTGTACTTGTGAATAAAACTCTTTGTTAGTTGAAAAAAATGTTTACAGAAAACCAAGACGCAAGAAGCATTCAAATGCCAGAAGAGCCACTTCCTAAAACAAGCAAGAGGAATCATTCTAGAAGAATCGATTTAATTGAAAGACCAGCTCTTCACGATGATTTTTCCAGGGGGATTAATCAAGTTTTCTAGCTATGTGGAAATGGTAATGACTGTTCCAGTTTAATCTCGTATCATAAACTGAAAAAGAGGGGAAATATAAGAACAATGGCCATTGTTGTTAGGTTTTACGAAAGGTTAGATACAGTATTCCCTCAATTTTTATAATAAATTGTAACTCAAAAGTCTTGAAATGCAATGTTTCCAGACTCTGAATAGTTTTTATAAAACTTTTCGGTATTATCAATTTCCAATTTCTTGTGTTTTCTTGACTACTTTTCTTTTCAAAAAAATGCGAGGTAAAATGAAATCCAGAGCACTATCAGCCGCTTATGAAATTAACATTTGGAGTAAATTTGTGAAGAAATACAGTTCGATTATTGACAGTCAGAGAGTAATCGCATTCTCCCCCTAAAATTAGCTAAGTCAGACATTAGTATTGACTTCACAAACAAAACAAGCATTGAAAGCAGGTCGTTTAAGCTCTCCAATTGCAGCTTTCATTATGACTTTATCATTTCAGCTCTTATTCAGAGAATTTTACTCTTGTTTTCCCTTAATTTAGTTTCCAATTGCTCAGCCAAATTGCTGCAGCTAGCTGTCAAGGAAAGGACCAAGTTCTTATTTTGTCAAACAATTATATTTGGAGAAATTACTTGATTGATACAAACAACCATAGCTCAGCATAAAAGTTACTTTCTTTTAACTGAGAATGAACCTATAACTGCTACCCCAAGCTTGCTATAAAGAGCTCTAAACACAGGATCAAGGAAGATATGCAATTTATATTTTGATTACAACAAAATTGCTCATACCGATCTCAAATCTTGAGTATTTGTAATAATCAAAATCAAATACCGAACCGGTGAAGTACTTCAGGCTATTTAAATCTTGAGATAAAAATATATTGAAGTAATCTCATGGGAAATAAAACATCAACTCCAAAGCAAAGAGCATCTCAGCAAGAAGTATTCCAACAACAGGAGCCGCAGGAATACCAGCAGCTAGATTTTCAGCAAATATACCAACGCCAGTTAAATAATTCTCGCAGGTCAGCTCCTATTGCACTGCAAATGGATTCCACCAACCACCTGATTAGAGTCTATGACGATGATGAAGCCATCGCAGAGACCAACGCTCCTACCACCAAAAAAATCCTGCTAAACAAGACCCTGGCACAACAAATCCAGATGAACTCTTCTCGCTTTCATTAAAGCTCAAATATACCACTCTTCAGCTCAATCCTGCTTCGAACACCATCGAGCCACTTCTTTTTACATTCAAAACTCAAAATACTAAGGAGGGTTCAAGAGCGCCTATTGATCTTATTTGCGTATTAGACACAAGTGGGTCTATGGAAGGTGAAAAAATTATTCTACTGAAAGACACGCTGAAATACCTTGTTGATATTCTCTGAGATGATGATCGCTTGTGTATCGTAACGTATGCTACGAATGCAGCGCGGAGAATTCCTTTGCAGAGGGTAAGCGAGATGAACAAGCCCAAAATTATTTCGTTGATTGACTCTCTTGATGCCAATGACGGAACCGATATTACAGAAGATACAAAAATCTTGTAACAGGTGTCTTTTTGCTCTCAGATGGTCAAGATGAGCTCAAAACAGAAGCAATAGAGAGAATCAAGAAGCTATTTGAAGCGAATCCATCAATCGACAATTTCCCTGTACAAGCCTTTGGATATGGTAGTGATCATGATCCCAATCTCATGAGTAGTATCGCCAAATTAAAGGATGGCAACTTCTACTTCATTGAAAAGTTCGAAACCATTGAAGATTGTTTTGTTGATGCCATCGGTGGTCTTATCAGTGTTGTTGGACAAGATGCTTCAATTACCATCCAACCAGTCAAATCTGAGGTCTTCCCGAATCTCGAAATCAAGAAAGCTTTTGGAGGGTCTGACCTGTGGAAGGAAATGAATGGCATACCCTCAGGAAAATCCAAAAACTATATTCTTGAATTGCTGATCCCAAAATGTACAAAAACTCTCACTGACCAACAAAAAGAGGTCATCATTGCGAAAGCATTAGTGACGATTAAAATACCGGATAGTTCTGAAGTGTGGAAGAAAGAATGTGAATTGAAGATCAAGTTGGTGAATGAAGATGAAGAGCTTCCTCAACAACAAACTGCTGATAAGGATCTTCTAAATAACTATTATAGAGTGAGGTCAGCAGAAATCATGATGGAAGCTAAAAAACTAGCTGAGAAATCAGATTATGAAGGAGGAAGAAAGATTTTACAAAACTTCAAGGAAGAGTTATCAAAGTCAGCAGTGAAGGATGAACCAATGGTGAAAGGATTGCTGGACGATATTGAAACCACAATAAAGGAGATGCAACCTAGGGTATATGAGGAAGTAGGTAAGCATCGATTGGCTCAACAAGTGGTTTCTCATATGGAAGAGAAGAGTAATCCATTTAGTATAAACAGTGCGAATTTGTACTCAAACTGCGTCCAACAAGAAATGGTCACTAAGGTCAGATCGACGAAGTCAAAATTTTAACTTAAACTAGCTCACTTATCAAGAAAAATTGATAGCTGCATTTACTTTTCGTTTACAGAGGAGTCGTTTTTATACAAAAGATTCTCAAATGAAAATTTCGTCGATTGACTTCCCAATTTAGCATACTCAAAAAATCAATCATTACCTTTCGCTTCATTCAAATGTATTCTTTGAGGGCTTACTCGAATAATGTGAATTCAAATGAGAAAGTTTTACTCCTCATCACCCTCCTAACTGGTAGTTTGTTTCAATTATTAAGATATATCGTCTTCCTCTCAATACTTCCTAATTAGATAGCCAACGTGTTGACTTTTTCTCAATATTCCTAACCTGAATCTGATCTTCACGTCTATGTCTAATATACTCAGTTTTTTCAAAGAATAACTCCGGACCAAGCTCTTTCGATCTGAAACGCTTCAAGTGAGAGGAAATCCAAACACCTAAAAAGGAATTTACCATTAAACTCAAGCATTTGGATATTTAATCCAACAAAATTCATCAGCCTATTCAAAGAATTCTGCTCAGGAAATGTAAAATCTTATTTAAGTTCAAATTTGATTAACTAAATAACAAAATAAAACTAATCTTTAATTGAAATAAACTCAATTAAGCAATATGGGAAACAAGAACTCAACTTCTAATCAGCAGCAACAACTTCAACAGCAGATGCACGATCCACAGATGGAGCACCTGCAGCTGAAGTATCTGCGGCAGAATTATATTCAGCGAGAGGCGTCAACGGTGTATATTGGGAAGCCACAGAAGTATATTCCGGGGCCAGTGGAACCCCAGAGAAAAAGGAAAATTGACACAGTTGAAAAATATGACGATGATGAACCTATTTCTGTTATCGACAGCAACGACTCCACCACTAAGCAAGCCTCGGCCAAAATAAATCCTGATGAGTTTTTTAATCTCTCATTAAAGCTCAAATATGACACTTTTCAAATAAATTCTGCTTCAAACACTGTTGAGCCACTCCTTTTTACTCTGAAAACCTTGTCCACTCAGCAGCAGGGTTCAAGAGCGCCTATCGATCTGATTTGTGTCTTAGATGTAAGTGGATCGATGCTCGGCTCGAAATTGTGGTTACTTCAAGATACGCTGACATATCTTGTGGAGCTACTTGGTGATGATGATCGTATATCTATTATCGAGTTTAGCGATTCTGCAAACCGTGTCACTCCTTTACAGAGGGTAACTGAAATTAACAAGCCTACGATCATTGCTGCCATTAAGGGACTTTTCGCTGAAGGCGGAACAATGATCACCGAAGGTATGAATCGTGCTGTCAGAGTTATTAAGGAGAGAAAATACAAAAACGCGGTCACAAGTGTCTTTTTACTCTCAGATGGTCAAGATGAGCTCAAAACAGAAGCAATAGAGAGAATCAAGAAGCTATTTGAAGCAAATCAATCGATCGACAATTTTACAGTTCATTCCTTTGGATATGGCCGTGATCATGATCCCAATCTCATGAGTAGTATCGCAAAAATAAAGGATGGCAACTTCTACTTCGTTCAGGAGGTTGATACTGTGGAGGAATGCTTTGTTGATGCCATCGGTGGTCTTATCAGCGTTGTTGGACAAAATGTTACAATTACCATCGAACCAGTCAAATCTGAGATCTTCCCGAATCTCGAAATCAAAAAAGCTTTTGGAGGGTCTGACCTTTGGAAGGAAATGAATGGCACTTATAGCACAGGAATCAGCCAACTACCCTCAGGAAAATCCAAAAACTATATTCTTGAATTGCTGATTCCTAAATGTACAAAAACTCTCACTGATCAACAAAAAGAGGTCGTCATTGCGAAAGCATTAGTGACGATTAAAATACCGAATAGTTCTGAGGTGTGGAAGAAAGAATGTGAATTGAAGATCAAGTTGGTGAATGAAGATGAAGAGCTTCCTCAACAACAAATTGCTGATAAGGATCTCTTTAGTAATTATTATAGAGTGAGATCAGCAGAAATCATGATGGAAGCTAAAAAACTAGCTGAGAAAGCAGATTATGAAGGAGGAAGAAAGATTCTACAAAACTTTAAGGAAGAGTTATCAAAGTCCGCAGTGAAGGATGAACCAATGGTGAAAGGACTGCTGGACGATATTGAAACGACAATAAAGGAGATGCAACCAAAGGTATATGAAGAGGTAGGCCAGCATCGATTGGCTCAGCAAGTGATTTCTCATATGGAGGAGAAGAGTAACCCATGTAGTGCAAACAGTGCGAATTTGTACTCAAACTGCGTCCAACAAGAAATGGTCACTAAGGTCAGATCGAAAAAATCTCAATTTTAAGTAAATCTTTAGTGTGAAAATGAGAGGAATTCGAAATTTTGTCTGAGTCTTATAACCACTATTAATATTTTATCGTATGATTGGAAATATG
>ENA-UOUE01001280-UOUE01001280.1-compost-metagenome-genome-assembly--contig:-NODE-1280-length-16578-cov-13.670990_pt1 | contig 16578 bp, 7 predicted proteins | sample MGYA00238146_ERZ747223 | MGnify/ENA primary metagenome ERZ747223 (study PRJEB28781, sample SAMN06268865) | compost metagenome | isolation source: single cell | place: USA: California, Emeryville, Joint...
TTAGGGTAGATGAGAACGAACCGATAAAGGAAGTTCCCAGGGATCTCATCCTGGCCCTCATCCAAGAGGTTCGTGAGCAGCTACAAAGAAATTACAGCTCACATTGTAATGAAGAATACCTCGCATTCGATAAGATAACCCAACAAATAGTTTAAATTCGAACATTGTATTTCTTGTTTTTAAACTATCGATTGATAAGGCATATATTTCGATGTTTGCTAAGTTATCTTTAAATTGTTGGTGAAGATGAAAATTAATATGTAATTACAATCAAAATGAATAAGAATGACGGGTTGGCTCGTTTATTCACTCGCTTCAGAGAAATTAGCGCAATTCTCGATACAGACATTCATATCTGATCAGCAATTTTACTTGGTTGCGTGAAAATCAATAATGTAAAAGGGCGCGAACTATAACTTCCCAGCAATTCCCAAGGAAGGTGAGTGTGAAATGAACAAGAAAACAATGGGTTGGGACTGATTATAGCGATGTCCTTCGGCCATAATTTGAAGAAAGATCGTCAAGTAACTCTAATACCTGAGTCGCGACTTGACAAAAGTGGCCCTTGTCGAGTTTTCTTGAATAAATCTTTTTTTTGGGACAAAATTCTCTTAATGACTCATTCTATAAATTACTGAGAGATTCGAGCGCCATGATAAGATTTCTGAGGATCTAATAAAGCGTTTTCAAAAATGAAAATTAGCCTTCCATATTCCTGAAAATGTGACCTCCTTTCTAGCTCGAATTTCTTGGCAGCGATCGGCATTTACAAACTTTAGAGAAGATGATCTTTCAAAATCACTTTTTTGAAGATTTTCTTTTTCAAAGCGTCTTTTTGGGATAACTTTTCCCATAACGTTAAGGTGGATTGAAGCTCAGTGAGTTATTGAACATTTGGAGCGGTTTCTGGACCTGCGATTGGGTAATCAGCAATTCTCTTGGATGCTCTTCGCAATTTGCTTCTCTATTTTCAGCTTCTGTGTTCCATTATAAGACGGATAATTCATCTCAGCAGCGCATAATAGTAGTTTTCTAGCTGAAGTTGTGATTTCTTCAATGAATTTTGAGTAAAAAGTGCTAACAGAAAATGCTGATGAAATTTAGTTCAAATATTCTCGGACTGATTAATTGAATATGAGCAATGAGAACATCCGGCTCCAAAAGTCATTAAAACCCCCTTTCGTAGCTCATTTCGACGAACTCTCGTCGTTTTAACTTCTACTTGAGCTTGAAAATATGCGCAATTGCCGACTACGAAGGAATGAGACTCCTAGATAACCACACATTTTGTGTCTCCATAATAGTTGCAAAATTTCTCTTATTCTTCCTTTCTATAACAAAAACGGTTTGTTTGGCCTAGTGTGAAGCTTATAAAAAACTGAATATATGAAATCACGAATCTCTACCTTCGTATTATTAAAATGCAAGTCAAGAAGACGCGATAAAACAAAAAACTCTTATAAATCTGCATATATACATACATATGAATGCAAGCTCGCATTAAGCAACAAATACCAAAAAATCTCTGACAAAATTAGGCTATGCTAATGCACAAGCCATTCATCTATCTTTTATAACTTCGTTAACGAAAAGTGAACCTTCTTGATATTTATCCCGACCGGACAATCAAAATCTTCCAGCAAATTTTGCGAGTCTTGGCTACTGTTATAACTCGGCCTCTTCAGTATCGGCTTTGGGTTGCTCAAATCACATAAACTGCGAAAACTTCCTTGCTGATGTCCCATGAATGAACTCTCATGTCTGAACCTCATTTCAGTCAAAGTTCGAGTTTCTCTGAGGTTTCTTCTTCGCGACATAAAGCCTTCGGTGCGGAACCGAGCTTTGGAGAAAATCCGTTCGACTTGCTCTTGTTGAATCTGAGAAACATTCATCGGAGTGCTACTTTTCGGAGTTTCAGGCCTCGAAAAAATTATTTCGAGAGGTTTTCGAGGCTGCTCAGGGACCGGCCTGGTGATAAGGAAGTATTGAGCGGCAGATTGAGAGTTTTTCGCTGAGGCGGGATGGATTATTGGCGGAAGAGTTATTTTCCGGCCTCTCTGGCAGGAGTTATGAGGTCTATTTGGCTGTTGAATTGCTGACATTTGCTTGTTAATAAAGGAGGCGAGGGTTGGAGGATAGATGAGAAGTTTTTAAAGGCTGGTTTTGTAATTAATGGCAGGAGAGAATCTATTCTCTGAGTATTTTGAAACTATTTGCTTTCTGGTTATTATCGCTTTAATTGAGGTGGGTCAGAGCCAGGAACCAGTAACTTTTTTAAGGGTTCGCGGAGGTGTCGGTGTGGAGCAGTAGCAATAAATTTTTTTCGGAAAATCAGTGAATTTAGAACATTCAGTAAACAATTAATGTACCAGTAATCCAGGAATTCAGAATCTATCACACTGTTTTCGAGGATTGATGCCCCTAGCAGCGTTAGATCAGCTGATTCGCTGCTGTGGAGGAGGTTTTGAAGGAATGTAATCTAAGTTATTTTTGTTTTTGTCGGAGTATGTGACTTGGATGTTTTATGGCGTTTTTTCAAAAGGGTGCATTGAATATGAATGTTTTTAAGTGTCGTTTTATGGATCGACTAGTTAGAGAAGTTCAAACATGAAAATTAGGGAAAGGAAGCTTTTTCGAAGGGTAATCAGCGAGTTGACTTTGACAATACGCAATTTAAACCGTGCTCGTTTGTTTTGGTCTCACGTATTTTGTATCATAAGGTGTTCCTCCTTTTGGCAGCTCTGTTATGTATTATCAGATTTTTTGTGAAAAACGTAGAGTCAAGGTAATCAGGTCAGAAAGGTCTGAAGAACGAGTTAAGCATTAAATTTTTCGGAATCTTTTTTCAGATGCCTGAAAATTGGACTGAAAAAACATAGAAATGTGCGTAAAATGAGATGCTCCGAAAGTAATCATATACTCGTGCTGCATGAAGTTTTCTTGGTCTTTTTCAGGTCCAGTGACAAGATAAAATAACGAAACTGCAATATAAGTTTATCCATTCAGCTTCGTGATTATTTTCGAATCTCAGAAATTGATTAAACAGAACGTTGGTTTTTCACTTGAAAGAAAATTTCAAATGTTCGTAGTTCATAACAAAGAACTGAAGATTACTATTCTCGAGCGGCCTGCCATTTTTATACTGGAGGAGGACGCTGTTTACTCATCCGCTTTCTTTCCTACACAATGGGTCTGATTGATTAGCAAGACTTCAAATCCAATAAATGATTGAAATTGGGAACCCTATTTTCTTTCCACTAAAAGAATATTTCTTCATTCCACTACTTCTCACTATCAGGAATGCTCATTTTGTTAATTTAACCCTTGAGAAAAAACTTTATAACCTGCCACCACAGTGATTTTCGCTTAGAATCCTATTTCGGGAGTTTAATATCTTGTAATACTATTCCTAATAGCTTCCAGGTCCTCGAAATATGCAAAGGGCATATTTCTAGAATTCTCCCTTATAAATCCTGCATTCCTTTAGATTAAACATTCAAATCTTTAATACCAGAGTCAATAAATTAAATTATTCACAACAAATGGCGACAGAAACAATTTCTCCACTCGATCCCATTAGCATCAAACCTGAAAAGTCTCGAATTCATGATGAAGCAGCCACAAAGTCAACTTCACTCTCTCAAAGTATTTCTTTTTTCCCTCAAAACCAGAATCTCACCTTCAATATCTTCGCATCAGCCAATGATCAATCTGATACTAAGATAGCATGGTGTTCAAGGTCATCAAATGTTATCCGTATCATATCATTAAACACTAACGAGACTTACCAACCCTTTAACGGACCTCAACTCACATGTGGTAGTATCTTTTTCATCAAGCCAAGTACAATTTTCATTATCAAGGCGGAGATTTTACCTTCATCAAGCCTATCCCGAGTTCAAATACCTTGCTATCAGTCAACCACAATCACGAAGCTGGCCAAGCTGACTTCGAGGTGTTTCAGATGGGAATTCAGAGCAAGAGAGTTTATTCACATGGAGCTGTCCATGGCGGAGAAAGTAAATGCTCATTCCTTCAGAGCACGTGAACTAAGCCTTCAAAGGAGTAGGAGCAGGCGATATCGCCTACAATGAATACCGAGGGATGGCCGCGGTGCTGCCTCTGCAGAACGTGACAGAATATCATCTTTTTGATTGTGTTGAATCGAAAATCGTTAAGAAAGCTCAATGGCACGAGTCTCTTACAAGTATGAAAACACCGTTAGTCCCTATTTTCAATTGTGTAAGCAAGGCTTCGTTGCAAGCTTAAGCTTCAATCCTGATGGACAATACATTGCTGAGTTGGACGGATGGGGAGGACTCTCCGTTTCGCAAGTGGATTCCAACCAGCTTGATGCTATAATAAAAACTGGACAGACTGAATCGCGTAAAAATAAATAGACAGCTGCCTCTGAACGTGAAATGATTTTTGCAGTAAGACTTGGAAAATGTCGGTGGAATCCGATATTTGGAAAAGACTTGATAGCCGTGAAGCACTCCGCTTATTTTTTAAATGCAATTGATCCAGTTAAACGTCAGCTGCTTTGGACCTTGTCAATCGATCTCGAGCTAGGTAAAGTGGTTATGGGATCTGCTTTAAGTTTTGGAGGATAGATACGTATTGTATTGATTGGAATAATACGGGCGATCTCGTTGCATGCAGCGGGTATCATTATGGAGTTAAAATATATGATATTCGCACGAAAGGGTTGGTTAAGAGGTATTCATGTGTTAATCAAGGTAAATAAATTGAGTGAGGAGCTAATAATTGGATAGGATCGGTTTTTTCGGTGAGTTGGAATCGCGACGGAACGCAGCTAGTAACGGGTTCAGACGATAAAACAGTGAGATTACTCGATTTTAAGACAGAGACAAATACCATTCAAGCCGTGACCAAAGATGACAGTAAATAAATTATATTTTTCGATTGTTAAGAATATCCTGAGTAGGTTTTGCGAATTCAGTTGGTTTCCTTTGATCACAGAGTTCGGTGCTATAATCTATTTGGCTAGCACGCGGCCATGCTAATTACTTTGCTAATCTTATTTATGCTTGTGTGTCAAGTGTAAATTCTTACTTATAATTGCAGTTTTTCAAAACTCTTAAATACTTTGGAATAACTCAAATTATTCGCGGTTTTTCTTCATTAACTTGAGTGATGACAATGGTAGATGTACATAATACAGCTTTTTTCATAAAGAGGCGGATGCATAGGTGATTAATCATGAACATTAAGTTTCTTATGAGGGAGATAGATATGCAATTATGGATTAAATCTGCGAAATAATAATATTGAAAAATAGGAGCTTAAGAGAAAAATTTCGTACAGAACTCTGGAAATTAAAACATGTTTCATTCAAATTAACAAAGAATTATATTTGCTGCTTTACGTGCTGTGTTTGAGCTTAAGATGCTGCTTTAAGGCGATTTCAGACCTAATTCATATAAGTTCGCAGTAAGAGACTCAATAATTACCCATAATTTTTTCCACAACCGAAGTTTGGACATCTAAATAATTCACTTATTCTTTTTAAATTTCGTTCTGTTGATTTTGCATCTCCTCTTTCTTCTGAAGTATTCCTTTCAGTTCTTTCTTCTATCTTTTGAGTTGCGCCATCTCCTCGTTTGATACCTCTGAGCTCTTGAAATTCATATGGCCAGCCCTCGTCTCTTGACATTTTACTCTAAAAATTCAATAAAAATGTATCCCAACTAAATATAGCAGAAAAACTCGTGGTCCCTACTCAGCTTCTATCAAGGCGCGACACCTCCCTCGGTTAATTATCACATGACAAATTCTAAATAATTGAATTCTATTTCTGAAACTATTTTCTTAGTTGAAAGTATCTGAGGAGATACAACTATAGAATAAAGGTTAATCAAAGAATGATTAGATAATCGAAGCGAGATTCTGTGGGAGCCTTGAATTAGAAGCTTATGAGAGACCACGAAGTGACTATACTAAAAAGTTAATTACCATTATCGTGGCTTGATGAGCCTTGCGCTCGACCTGTAATATTGCTTGGTCAAGCTCTCGAATTTTGTGGCATAGTGAGGCTATAGCTGGGTGTTGAAGTGATTTCTCACTGGGAGGGTGAATGAAGCCCCTGCTATGCGGCGTGTTCTGAGCTCTAGCACGGTCGAAGGTATATATCGGGTAAAAGTGAGGGGCGTGCCGTGGCTTAGGAAAGTTGAGTATCTCTTTCTGAGGCTTTGGGAAGGCAATTTGATGATGTGATTGACGCCGGAGGCTCTCAAGTTGCTGGGCTTGGATGTAGTTGCTAAAGGCAAGCAAAGCGTAAATATTTGCCATGATTAGGAGAATGCTCGACTTTCCAAATTCTGACGTTGATTATGGAATCATTGAGAATCTGGAACTAATAAATACCCTTGCTGTGATTTAATTTTTTTCACATTTTGGGTTATGGAAATATATTACAAAAACTTCCTTGATTAAAATATCATAGTTTTTGATGGTCAAGAACACACAAATCAAAATTCGAAATCAAATTGGAAAAAAGTTAAGTAGTCCGAAGATTTGATTAAACAAGAAAATAACCCATTAGAGGTATTTGCAAAAAAAGCAGTGTTCTGGTTCCAAAGCGCTGACGATGACTATGGATATCTGCTATTGAGGAGCTTAGCAGCATTCACTAATGAAATTAGTTAAAGTTTCCAATTTTCTTATATCAAGCTTCTATGACAGTAAAATTGGTAGTTTAGAGCTGCCCTTTCCTATGACTATGGAAACAATGAACTCGGCTAATAATCCCAGGTAGAAGATTAGATTTGCCATTCAATGAAGTGACATTTTATTCTATAGTGACATAAGAACAGCTGAATACGTTCACTTTTCAAGTTTTCCAAGCGGCGAGATATGAATGGAAGTTGAAATAGCTTAGTGGAAACAAAGGGTCAAAGAAATATAGTTGAGAAAAAGTTCCTATAGAAAATATTAGATCAATCCCTAAGGTCTCGAATGAATAAGAAGTTTTATCCATAAATAGCTTTAAAACAAATAGTTGATAAATTCTGGAGCCGTCGAGGCAAGAGCGAAATATATAAAGACGATTAGCTCAATTCGTTCATAAAATGTGATGAAAATAGCAAAGTATCAATAACTTGATTGTTTTAGAGGAGATATCATGAAAGCAGTTAATAAAGCCGAATAATTTGTATTTCATGTCATCGTTTCGGCTTTTTGTGGTAGACGAGAGTATTACAAAAGTTTTTTCTTAGGAAAGACTAAAAGGATTGCATGGTTCAAGCTTGCTTTATGGTTTATCACTTCTAAATCCGGTTTCTTTTTAAGTAGTGTCAAATAAATAAAATGCAAAAAAGCTCATGTACGATATAAGATCAAATACACCGTCAGTGTTAATGCTCTCTCTGCCCCTTCAATTGTATGCTTGTAGTAGAGAAAAATCGTATCACGACTGAATGTTCATTGCGAAAATTTTTCTGTGCTATCTCGCCTCATAAATCAAGATTAAGAAAAAGGTGTCTTAGAAAAGGAGATTAGACGATAGTCCTATTAGATTTCGGGTAGATAACCTAATGAATTTAATCTTGAAAAAGCGAGAAATTACTATTCTATTGGATGTACGTACGATCAGGAGCTTACCTTCTTGAATGTGTGAAGCTAGGAAAAGCATCTAAATCAAGACTCCATTATTTGAACAGAATTATCTTTTGTTAGAACCACGAAATTAAATCAGGATTAGTATTAATATTTACATTGTATTATTTCCTATGCAATAGTTATGATCTCTTTAATTTCAAGACGATGGACAAGTAGCCACAAGAAGAAGAAATTTGAGAGAATAATCATAGACAACAATGAATAATAGAAGACGAATTAAACTCCATTGCATGTAGTTGCTATTTTTTATAAAATATTTTGATTTTGACTTCTGTTAAAAGGCCCTAGGCTACCGCTTGGATAATTTCAAGCACAGTTACGGATGTTTTAAATACTTAAAGCATAGGAAGAAATTTTTTTATATATTCTTGGACTACTAGTATAGACATGTGGGTTGCGCACAGGAGGTCTTCGTGTTTTATCATATTTAATGAGAATTAGGCTCGGGTTGAGCTTGAATTTGAACATTTTCTGCTTGAAATGCAGCTTCCCTGAAGCCAAGTAAATACTTTTTTAAGGATAGAGCCTCTTTATTAATTCACCAACCCGAAAGAAAAGAGAAACGCTGTGATATTGCCCATATATGTTCAGAAATGGCGAACTTCCGTATTTCAAGTTCGATCAACATTTTTTAGCACTACCCCATGCTGGTAATCTAATAGGAGCCAGGTTACTTGGGCCTTAATAGATTCAAATATATCTCCTAAAGAGCAGAGATTGTTAATTGTACTTATATCAAAATCTGGTAGAAGAACTTCTTAGATAAGATGATTTATCGAGTTCTAATAATAATAGACCAGAGGAATTGTAGTTGATATCGAATAAATTTCGTTTCCTACAAGGAGTTTGGGTAAACTTTCCATTTGATCTAGATGGTAGCCGCTAATTGGCTTCCGATGAGCTTCCTTCAGATTGCATTAATCCTGTGAATAATGGAATTTTGACCTAAGGAAATTAATCGCTTTGTCGAAGAGTTCCCATCCTTTTTCTCGGCTTTGGAAGTGATAGCTCTTAGTTTCGAACATTTTCATGCGGAGAGTTGAAAGTAATTTTATGTCCTCAACAACACGTTGCCGAGTTGGGTTTTTAGTCTAAATTTAATTTAATATGTTACTGGTTTCGCAAATCTTTCGGTAATTGACTATAATCAATAGCCAGTTATCAGGAAATCTAATAATAAACTCTGCCTCTCCAATTCACTGCTTTTAACTGGTTTAATTATTTAAGATAGCTTACACCCTTTTCAGTAAATAATGCCTTTTTTATGTGAAGTTTCGGACAATCTTTTTTCTCATTCCACAAGGAGCCGCCTCTTTCTGCTTCCTTGGCTTTGTGAATAAGTTTTTCGAAGTGTGTCGTGAATATAGATAGTCATTTAAATTGCTTTCCTTAAATATTATCGAGTATGTTGTTTCTATAGAAACAAAGAAACCCAAGAATGAAAAGATAGATTCAGGATATTTTAAGTTTGAAATGACTCTTTTGACTCTCATAGCCCTCTCTTTTTCTGCGTCTAGCAGAGAGTTAGTTTGCAATTAGGAGACCATTGGATTTCTGTAAACCGATTCCGCGTCATTAGATTTTCTTTTCAGGGTGAAAGAGTTTTTTCAGATTTAACGAATGGTAATATTACTCGAAACCGAAGCTCCTGCTAATCGCTTATAAGATTCTTAATTAACGTGATCCATGGGTCCTCATTCCAGCTGGAGTGATTGGCTATTGACTCATGGCTCCATTCGGTGGGTTCTTTAGCATGTAGTGATGCTATATATAGGTAAGGTAGTAGATGTGAGGTTTTCTCCTTATCACCAACTGGCTTTACTTTGATCCGAAACACGTCACTGAATAACTGAATCTACAAGAAAATTAAGCCATTTTTATGAAAAAACAATAGAGTGAAATCACTATCACTATTGCTATTATCAGTTTCTATAGGTTCCAATTTCGTTTATGAAGCCAGGGAGCTACCGACTAGCTTAATTTTCCTGGCAACACCAGATATAAAGGTTTTACATTCCAATATAAGAACCCTTTAATCACAAAATTCGACTTTGAATGTGCTCTAACTTCGCTCATTCAACGGATCCTCCGAAGAACTTGTCAAGACGGCCAAAGTTATCGGGGATTTTCAATATTCAATAAGATTTTGGCCTTCTGATTGAAACGTATAATAAATCATCAATTCTATTTTTACTTCATTAAAAACAAGTTTCATCAGAATTTAATGGAAAAACTCTTAGGCAGAAAATGAAATACTGCGGTATCTGCCTTCAAGAAGGTTTCGCAATTCGGGAAGTGGAGGACACCGCTAGGCTCAGCAAACCACGGTTTCTGGTTTATCAAATTAGGTTTTCATGGAAAGCATTTCAGGGTTCTTTTAGAAATTAATTGATAGTATATACCCACGAAGTTCATAATCTGTGAATAAGAGCGCGCTTTAATTTTTTTAATCTTGAGTAATTCCAGTTAATACTGGAATCTATCTGTTTATAAATCTTGACCGCCGAGATCGAGGAGCTATAATAAAAATATTCTTAATCTTCATGAACATGTTTCTCTCTGAACTGGATTCCTTACAAACTCCTCGGTAAGCATTCCTTTGTATAGGATTTGCTGAGCCTCACCTACCTTCATTAGATTCTCAGAAGTTGGAGACCTGCCTTCGTTTGGAACCTTAGACACACTTCCAAAGCACAATTCCGAATGCCAGACCTTAAGGGGCTCAGAATCCCACGGTCAGTGGCATTTTAAACTCAAAAAACAACCAACCCTCAACGAACCTCATCAGAAACTGATCATTTTGTTCGAACATGTGCTCTACGGGTTCAATTTAACTTTAAATCAGGTACTTTATTCGACTTCGCTCCGGCGTCTCATAATGGAAAATATAGAAATTAACGAGCCCTAAGAGCGGCTGCCTGTTCCAGATGCGACCCGGGACTCAATCATTTTTCGAAAAAGTCTCAAAAAATTTTCAGATCATGATAATCTCAAATTTAAAGGAAGAGGTAATGCCAAGGAATCTCCTTAGTCTGAAGCCTGTCTTAGTTTGTATGCGATATGCTGATGCAATGGAATATCAATCAATACGTAAAAAAGATCTGCACCGGAGACTTTCATCAGCTTTCTCGAGCAAATGACGCTGGACGCAAGTTCTTGCAGCGTGTGATAGGATATAGACCGAATCGGAGCGTGCTCATTACAGTAAATCAGCAATTGCGTAATTATTTTGTATTTAAAATTGGTTTGTTAGATTGGAGGCGAACCTTCTTTTGGCTTGGAATCCAACGATATCATGTATGTGGACCCTTATGAAGGAGAGGCCTCAGACCGCCAGCTCGATGAATTGATCCTGTCGCTTAAAGCCTACTTAGAGGTCACGGCCCTTCGCTCGGGAGCTTCATCTCGATCGCTGGATTTCGCTAAAAAAGGAGCTCAAGCGAAGTCCATAGTTGCAGAAGACCCGCCTTTTGAGGACTGCAATCCTGTGGGAGCTTTGCTGAAAACGATAATAAGCGTCAATGGAATAAAAACGAAGCTGGGACTCGATAAAAAGTGAGAATTGAACTCAAGAGGGTCAGTAACGGCACCTTGGGTTTAATTCTTTTGAGATTATATAAATTACCGTCTTTTTTCTCGTTTGAAATCTTTCTTTAATACATATCCAATAGGTTTTGAATGCATTTTCATTACTAGTTATTTAATTGCTTTTATCTTGATTTTTTTGCTTGCATTCTTTTTTTTCCAGCGATTATCTGTCCAATTACCAGTATGTTCATTTAAACTTGGTTTTTCTGTTAGGATATTCGCATTTTGAAGCGCAAAAGCAAAACTTCATTTCATTAAATACAGTTTAAATAAATACAAATGAAATCAGTTTACTATTGGAATCATACACATAAAAAAATCATAAGGAAAAAATTGCTTTGGTACTAATATTGGATTTCCACTGAAAAAGAAATTCAATGAAAGGAAACACAAAAATGAACATTTATTTTTAAAAATCAGTAGAAGACGTAAAATAAAAAAAGCTTTCTCGACAAAACTTTATCATGTTTAATTAGGAGAATTGTCTTCTGTTTTTAACGTAATTTCATCATCGCCTTTTGGAAAGTCCTCGGTTTTATGTTTGTTTTTTACGTGTACTTTAAGCGAGTTTTCACATCTAAGCGTTAATAATCAGCCTTTGTAATAAGAGGAGAATTATACCCATAGGCTTTGGTGCAACCGATTGCTGTACATTTGAAAGCTCTCACGACTTGTGAGGCAAATTTCCTTGATTTCTTTTTCTTGGGCAAAAATACGATTTTCTTTGCTGCTGGTGCCTTCTTCTTCTTTTTTGGGATTTCAATCAGTGTCTGTTTGTTTATTTTCTTGCTGTTGAGATTCAGAGATGGCATCAGTGCCTCTCTGGAGAGGTCATGAGGAAATTCTTCAATAATCTGAACGGAATTTGCTTTAGTTTTGAGCTAAGATGAGGTATTTACTTGCTGCGGAGGGGTTATCACATTGAAATTGATGAAATTCGTTGGGATGCTCTGGCTAGCAACGTGCATTGGCGTTGGGCCCAGTGTTGGAGGCCGGATCGTGCAAGAATGCTTGCCCGTAGCGCCGGCGCGAATTGACGTGAGCCCATTATGCATAGGAATCAGCGTGTTTTGGGTTGCAAACCTGTGATTTTGAATTTGAAATGTCGGAATCATAGTTGGGTGCATTGCTGTTGTAATTTGCAAGGGGCCTGGCTGAGGGGCGGGTTGGTAGCTGAGCTGCTGGGGCCGGTTGTTCAAAAGTAAGATCTTGTTAAACAAGGAGAGCTGATAGAGGTTCGACATTCGGGTCTGTTGGCGTCTGAATGCTAATTTATATACCAATTTGTTTCGAAATTATTCAAAGAATAAAATCTCGCGATATATTCCGTCTTGATCACTGAAGATTTTTCAAAGAAGTTCATTAGTTGCAAACTGCCAGCGAACTTAAATTTGACTGGCTGATATTAATTTAATTTTTTTAAAGAATGGGGGTACTTGCAGGAAACCAAACCAACTTTCCCAAAGTGCAATACAGGAACAAACAGTTCGTTCCAGTTGGAGCAGTCAAAAGACGCATCGGAAGGAGGAAGCGAGAAAAAGTCTTAAAATGGCATTTTGTTGAGTAGAACCCTTTCGATTAAAGAGAACGAATTAGCAGAATCATGAAATATACGTATTTTGAAGCGTTGATAACAATTATTGTTTGAGATTTTATTAAGTGATAGTTCTAAATGAAGCATTAGGAACTGGTTTGAACTCGATTATATTCTATTTAATGAACACAGATTTTGCCTATTTTTCTGGAACACATTTTTAGAATTCAAAACACCTTGAACTTAATAAAAATCACTCCTTTTGTACCGCTGATGAGGTCTTAACCCTAATCTTGTACCTTCACGCTGGATGGGTTCATTCTGATAATTAAAAATAGAGTCTCGAACAGGCTCTTAGTCACAAAGAAATGACAGTTGCTTTTCGAATTGTGCTTACATTGAAAACTAAGTGGCCCTGCATCTCCTTACTTGTAAGAGAAGAAACTTAAGCTTAAGTTTTTTGGTGTAGTTGAATCCTTTATTGGATGACTTTTGCTAAGGCTTTTGATCTGTAAAAAATTTACCAGTGCTGAAAATAATTTTTGGAATATTTTAAATGAATAATTTAATCGCTGCGGGGATACTTCGCAGAGGCTGAGAGAAAAGTGAGATTCGAAAAAACTATCTGTTATCTATCTGTTAGCAGTTGAATTTGTTAGCTCCAATCTGAATTGGTGCGCAGTTGAACGTATGAGAGTTATTGATAGCCACCCTTAGAAAACTGAAACTTTGGACGAAGTTTTCGCAAGCATTAGCTACATATTTGTTTGAATTCAGTAAAATTGTAGGTCTCTAAGACGCTATACTCATCATCAATCAATTCCAATGTAATAAACTAGTAAGAACTCCTCTTTAGGGTCATTTAGCAGCATGCTTTATTTGTGGTTCTTCATACAAAAACTCATCATCAAGGGAGCTTACTTCGATTTCAGCGAGTATCAAGGGGGAGAATAGCGCTAGGATCAATTGATACAGAGATAATTGACTGCAAAGTTACTTGATGTGCTTGGAATTATCCTCTCATTTTGAGGTTGATGTGTCGATAGCCAAGTTAATTCACAAGTATAACCCTTCATACCTTCTCTTCAAGTCACTGACAGCCTACAATTTCTAATTTTCCCTCGAATTTTCGGCTTTTGTTTCGCCTATTTATGCCCTATGAAAGTACCCTTGAATTGACATGAGAACCGACAGTTGGAATATAAAAAAAGGTACATATCTAAGTATCTTGCTATGGTGGTCATATATGTTCCCACCTATTCTCAAAACTATAAGATGAACCCATGCAAGAGCCTTATTTCATAAAAAAAAGAAAATAAACCCTCCTATCTGTTAAAATAAACCCCACAAAGGCAACAGGCCCCTCAAACTAATGAACAGCTTGTGCTTCCCTCATAAGCGACACTGCAACAGTCAGCCCAAGCCCAACGACATAATGAACGTTGATGTGGCTTTATTTTCACTTTAATTGAAGTTTTTCATCAATTTTTTCAAAGCGACTAACCTGATTTGGGGTCATCCTAGTCCAGAGATGGCCTCCCTCATGGTAGTTCTAGTTAATTTAAACAGTTCATTAGAAGCGGCATCAGCATTTCTGATGTATTGCTAGGTGTTCCCTCGAATCAATCTATCGGTTCCTCTGCTCTAATTAGAAGTAAAATAAATTAAAAATGCAGACCGCAATTGACACTGTAGCAAACGATCGAATCCGCTCTCAGATAACAAGACGCAGCAAGCACGTGAGGCATTGGAACAAGATCGAATTGCGAGAAGTCCCGTGCAGTTACAGTCACCTTCGACCCCGCTCTGTTTTCATCGAACTAAAAGAACATATTATTGACTTTCTCCTGCGTTTACGTAACAACCCACGGCCTGTTAAAAAATCCGAATGGGTTTTCAGCAGCCGAAACACACACATCGCCATCAGAGCTCCTTCAAATATCGTGCGGAAAGCTCGAAAGATCATTCCGCCGTATGCATTGCAGAGATGCCAGGAAGTTCAATTCGATAACTCAGCCACTAACCTTGAGATAATGAAGGTGATTTCGCGAATGAACAAAATCTCGAAATATTTAAAACGAGCCGCTCTTAATTTTCCCGACGCACCTTCTGCGCCTTACACCAATATTCTCAAAGTGCCTCAACTCCGCTGGCTTTTTCGAAAGACTCTCATCTATGCCACGCTAAAGTGCGATGATTTATCCATTCGAGGAGGACAGTTCGTTAGATTATCGTATTCTAACTCCAAACCCATTGGCACAGAAAGCAAAAATCCCATGAGTGTGACACCAAGCGTTGAAGATGTGAAAAGCATCCTGGAATTTGTTACCATTTTTAAGGGGATAACCCTCTCAGACCGAGTACTTAGCAAAATGAGGAACATCCGCATTCTTGCGCTTGACTTCTGCCATTCAGGGAAGTACGCGCGAGAGCTTTTAGACCTTGATGAGAGAGATAGGATCGTCAATAAGGAGAAATTTCAAAGGCTTTGCTCAGCCGTCGCGAAGTTTATAACGCTTGAATCGTTGTGTTTAGTCATTGAAGGATCCACCGGATGTTTTCAAGAATTTGGCCTCTTTACGAAGACCATCTCAGTGCTGACGCAGCTAAAGAAATTAGACCTTTTCTTTGTGAAACCTAGCTCGGATTTTACCGACTACTTGTCGCAGCTAGCAAAGGCTGAGCCGTTTACGACGGCGGATAACCTCACGATGAAACTGAAATTCGAGGAAGACACTGACTTGCATAACGCGATCCAATTGCTCCCGAAAAATCGGAGCAAGGGCATCAGCGCATACTTTGAAATCTCGTTCGAATTTTACTTCCAAAGCGAGATTGTGTTGGCCTTTGAGCAAGAAGGCGGCAGTTACTGTCTGAGCAAATTTGGCTCGAAACTGCCGAAATACAACCGGCTTCTCCAAAAATTCTACGTTAATAAAATCGACGTGGCCGACATTTACATCAAGGTTGATCTCACCATTGACTTTAACGCGACGAGCCTCCTAGGCGACCTGGATCGTCTATCGAATTACTGCCCGAATCTTCGCAGACTCAAACTTGATATTCTCCATACATTGGGCGTGCTTCCTCATCATTGCAACAGCTGGCTTAACGCGTTGAAGAACTTGGGCTCGCTGCTGGAGTTAGACATCAGCTTTCCTGAAATTAGGAACCAGGAGCCGCTCCATAGCACTCAACTGCTGGATAAGACACCAAAGCCGATAAAAATCCTCGTTGAGCATATGGAAAAGCTCAAATCTTTAAAGACGTTCCAGTTGAAATTTGAAGGCAGATTTTTCGGTTGTCAGTTCTTAAAGAAAATGGCTGAAGCGATAAGCAAGCTAGAGAGCTTCGAAAGGCTGATAATTATCGCAGGATGTGTTGGAGAGAGCGAAGGAGAGCATCTGCTTGACCTCATGGCGCAAGATGAACATCCGCTTGCACTGCTGGAATTGAAACTGCTCAACGTAAACAAGCTTTTCAATGACAAGACCGACATGAGCAACTTCTTGGCAAATCCTTTGAAGATTTTCGACGCGCTGGATGGGTGCTTAGAGCTTTTCCGAAACGCGACGCTCAAAATCGTGTTTGGGTCAATGAGCTCGATCACGGATGAGAAAAAGATTCTGAGGGTGAAAAGAACGAGGATGCAGGTAGAGAAAAATTAGCCACAAGGGAGTCTGATGAATAGTGAATAAGGAAATCCTTTACAAAGTAGTTAGCGCTGTTAATTCTAATTATTTAGGTAACAATGACTCGGTGAGATTGGCCATACTTAATATATTACTAAATAAGTGATGTCCAGTATGTTTTTT
>ENA-UOUE01001281-UOUE01001281.1-compost-metagenome-genome-assembly--contig:-NODE-1281-length-16573-cov-19.254486_pt1 | contig 16573 bp, 23 predicted proteins | sample MGYA00238146_ERZ747223 | MGnify/ENA primary metagenome ERZ747223 (study PRJEB28781, sample SAMN06268865) | compost metagenome | isolation source: single cell | place: USA: California, Emeryville, Joint...
AATCTCATACAAGCACAAGAAGCCCAGGATATGACGGTCTTCTATGACTCTCAGCAGGTAAACTGCTCTAAATACTCCTTTCTCTGACCGTGTTTTTTTCGTTTATAGATCGCTCATAAGGTCATTCTGAATTCGTTCTACGGTTACGTCATGAGAAGAGGCGCTCGTTGGTACTCCATGGAGATGGCTGCGATGGTCACACATATTGGCAGCAACGTAATCTCTGATACAAAGCGACTGGTCGACAAAGTTGGAAAACCACTGGAATTGGATACTGATGGTATCTGGTGCTTGCTGCCTGAGGGCTTCCCACAGGACTTCACACTGAAAACAAATCAAGGCAAAAACCTTAGATTCTCATACCCTTGCTCGATATTCAACATTTTGATCCATGAAAAATACGCAAACACCCAGTATCAAGACCTCGCTGACCCTAAAACGCTTAAGTACGACACTCGAACAGAAATGTCTATTTTCTTCGAAATCGATGGTCCTTATCGCGCGATGATTATCCCTGCTGCCAGAGAGGAAGGAAAGCTCCTGAAAAAACGCTATGCAGTTTTCAATCACAATGGATCTATTCAAGAAATCAAGGGTTTCGAGCTGAAGAGACGTGGTGAACTTAAAATCATTAAGATTTTCCAGCAAGATGTAACGCATTATCCAATGCTAGAAATATCATCTTACGAATAATATATTTTAGGTCTTCCAACATTATCTCGCAGGTTCTACCTTGGAAGAATGCTACAATCAATGCGGTATCATCGCAGAGCGATGGCTGACGATCCTTCATCGTAAAGTAATCAGAGCTTTTATTATGAGAAGAAGTTTTAACCTTTATTCTCTAGGGAAAAGGGCTTGATGATGATGAGCTCGTTGAGTATATTGGAGAATCAAAAGTCTTAAGCAAGAACATCGAGGAATACGATGTGAAGAAAGGTGTTGCGATCACAACCGCGAAAAGAATCGGCGAGTTCCTCGGAAACGATCTCAGTTCAGGCAAAGGTTTGAATTGTCTGTTCATTATCTCGAAGAAACCGGATGGAGCGCCCGTAAACGAAAGGGCTATTCCTACCTCAGTTTTCGCTGCCGAAGAGCCTATCAAGAAGAAATTCCTCAGGAAATGGCTCAAAGAACCTGACCTTCAAGACTTTGACATGCGTTCTATCATCGATTGGGACTACTACATCGAGCGTCTTGGTAATACGATCCAAAAAATGCTTACAATTCCAGCTGCGTTCCAGAAGGTAACCAACCATATTATTATCACTAAATTCAAGCTCATTAATTTCTGCTTTCTAGATCAAGAACCCTGTTCCCAGCGTCGCTTACCCAGAGTGGCTGAGGAAAGTCGTCAGAGATTACGATCTCAAGTGCACTCAGCAAAGACTTGACGCGTTCGCTAAGCCTTTGAGAAAGGTGAACAATGCTCTCATGGACATTGAAGACATTGGGGGAGGCACAAAAAGAGAAATCACGCGTTTTGGCAACGTGTTCAGCAAGACCCCTACCAAAAACAGCGTCGCTAAAGCACAGTCAGAGGTCGAAAACTCGCACCCAAATCAGGAAACTCTCGGCGAAATCACCATGGAGAAGTTCACTCCTGAGAAAGTCCCGAGCCAAGTGATGAGTAGTCAGGGAGTTGGATATCACAAGATGAAAAACGAATACAACATGCTTTCGCAATTCCCTCAATGGCTTAAGACGCAGAAACAGCAATGGAGTGAGCAGCGAAAAATGCTCAAGCGAGATGCTAGAAGCAGCAGAATTTCAAGCGCGAAAGGGTCGGTGTCGAAGCTCCGAAATATGTTCAGGACAAAAGAAGAGGAGATCCTCACTTCCGTCTGGCATATCATTCAAGTAAGCAACATTTTAGATGATTTTTCACAATCTCTTCTTTAGGTCTATGAAACAGAAACCAAAGGGCTTTACAAACTCTGGATTTACCTCGAGAATTCGCAAATAGTGAGCGTGAAAGTCAATATCCCAAGAACGATATATATAAACAGTCTGGTCTCAGAAAAAGTTGACGACTTTAAACTTGTAAAGAAAAAACTACCTCGAGGTATCCTCTCAGTCTTCTCCGAGTTATTTAACGCATTTCTCGCATGTAAATAGATAAAAAGGTGCATTACCTTTACGAAAGAGTCTTCAAAGAGGAAGAATTTATCAAGAAATTCAACTCTTTCGACATGTTTTTAACAAACCCAAACATCGAAGGAGTCTATGAGAAAGCTATTCCTTTGGATTTCAAATTCATTTGTGAGAGAGGTTGCATCGTCAAGGTTAACAGGAACAAAGAGCTGCTACAGCAAGGTTACGCAAACTATATATTTAGCCCAGAGGATCTCCAGCCTTTGTTCAACCACGAGAATTCTTACCTCAATAGCTTCGATATGAATCAAATACTCATTTCTCACATCACTATTAGGTAAAGACACACTGCCCCTCTCAAAAGCTCATTAACTATTACTAATAGAAATAAATCAGTGTGGGGTGTCTTCAATGAATCCATGCGCGAGTTCCATTTCTTTTTAGTCGACCCCAACGCCTTAAAGCAAAATTTCAAGAAGTTTATCAAGGATATCTTGCGCACGAAACAAGGAGTTGATCTTTCAGAGTCTTTGAAAATCAAGGTAGCCTCTCTTCACATTCAATGGGTTTGCTAATGAGAATCTAATATGATAGGTGGAGTACACCGCAACCACTGACCAGGCGCTTAAATCGATAGAGAAGGTGCTGCTTGGAGTGAAAGAAAGAACCAGAGAGCCGTTCCTCGTGATTCTCCAAAGCAGTTACGAGATCAAACATCTGATATACAACGGTATGAAAAGCCTCGTAGCGGAGTATCCAGTGCTGCCTCTCGGCGCGGTTGATAGCTCAGGCATTCAGTTCTCTTCGATCGATTGGCAGGTGAAGAGTTTAAGAGCTCTATGCGAAAAGTAACCATCCATTTACGATCAAACCGAGCTCACTCTACCTCAATAGTTACTTGAATTTCGACCAACAAGTCCAAGAGCTGCTCGACTTCTGCCGCTATTCGCACATTCCTCTCTGCAATCTCAAAGACCAGAAGCTGAATTTCATTACTGACGTCGTTTACTCTCGAATCCTCAAGTCTGCTGACTGTCTCTCATGGTACTCGAACCGCGGAAGACCAGAAATCGGAGGCGGAAAAGAAGACGATGCACGAGAGCTGATCCCTACGGATTTCATTTCCTCGGATATATCAAACCCAGGGCTGTATTTCGATTACTGTGTCGAGATAAGCGTGAGTCTCTTGGTTTTGAATACCATCTGCGCGAGCGATGAGCTCAAGAACATTGATAAAGAAAGCTCAAAGATTGTTGATCCTAAGTAGCAATTGTTTCCCTAACACCGGGTCTAAATATATACGTAAAATAGGACTCTCCGAGAAGACTTTGATCATTTGGATGAGAGCGGCTATACCAAAACAGCGTTTAAACTGCTCAAGGTTATGATTGACGGCTGGGTGCTTGATATTCTGAGGAATAACAACCCACGGGCCGATGAACTTCTCGATAACATCCACAGGTAAAGCGAATTAACTTCTCATGGTTGTCTAAATGAACACTTGTAAAGATGGCTTTGCAGTGGAGAGTCCAAACTGTTCGATCCTATGATGAACAGAATGCTCAATAAACTAATGAAGAAAATCTACGGCTATTTACTTCAAAAACTCAAGACCCTAGGAGCCAAAATCATCTCAGCGAACCTCCAAAAAATCACCATTTCCACCGGAAAACAGACGCTCCATGAGGCTCAAAACTACTCGAATTTCATCTTGAAGACCGTTATTTCTTACCCTCTGTTCTCCAATCTCAATCTCAGCCCTCAGAAATATTGGAAAGTCCTCTTTTATAAAGATAACTATAACTATTCAGGAATTCCTGACGATCCGTCAATAACTGAAGTAAAAATGCTCGTTTCGTTCTTTATCTTACGAAAAAAAACGTATTAGGCAAGGATATTTTCCTCGTGGAATATCGCAGAATATCTTCCTCCAAAGCTCGAAGATTTGCTCATGATGAGCATCGCTGAATATCTCCTCTATGTAAACGATAAAGTTTCTAACGACTCCAATATGCAAAGCGAAGAAACGCAGTAAATCAACCTCATTTAGTGTGCATGTGTGTGCTAAATGTTTCTCTATTTCAACAGAGACGGACAGCAAATCTTGAATGAGAAACTCGTCAAATACAGCAAAAAGTTTGTAGCTGATATCCTCGCGCCTAAATTATACGAGGCTCTTCCTGGCTGGCACCGGCTTTTCAGAGAAAATCAGGTATTTTGACATTTTTTTGCAATACATTGATCTCTTCCTTCAGATAATCCAAGCGGAACAAGCTGAAAGGGAACTCCAATCCAAAGGTCTTTCCCAGATACATAATACACAGCGGCTTGATGGCCAAGACCAGGGATACATTGGCGATCTCTACCAAGACGATCGCAGCGAGGCAGATACTTTCAACGACGATATATCAGTCGATGATGATGAAGAGCGGAAGGAAAGAGTATACCAAACTTGGAGCTATCCTGAAACCTTGGGCAGAGTCTCTCAGAAACAGGACGGTGTGATTGAATTCATTAATGTAATGATACATCAATATGTGAATTAATATTCGGCATCTCTTAGTACCTGGCTCATATTCTCGACCTTGACAGTAATATTAAAGAAGAGGTCATCACACTCAAGAGAAACGCATTGAAGCTGCTCGGAAAATGTAAACATTTCATACTGCTTTCATGCCTCATTCGCTTCGATATAGCCGATTTTGAAGAAGTTGCAGAGTACGTAGACCCCTGCAGAAAAGTAGTCCTTAGTGATATTTACTGCAAATCGTGTTCGAGCATCATGCGAGTTGATTTGTTCAGAGACGATTATCTAAAGCACAAAAGCTGGAGGTGCCCTGCCTGTGCATCCTTCCTCGATGAAGTAAATCGGTCGTTTTATACAGTTAACTAAACAATAACATTAGAAAATCATTCAAAATAAGATCATTAATGTGGTAAGGCAGAGTCTCCTTTTCCACCAAATCCAGGATCTTTATTGCAAAAAATGCAAGATGGTTAAGACCGAGTCACTTACGAAGCTTTGCAAATGCTCAGGTAAGAAGCTTTTTCTCATAATTTGAGCTAACGGTGGGAAATCTATAGGGAAATATGACTTCGGACATCAATCTGTCGTCGTCAACGATTTAGCTTTCGATGATGATAAAACTCTTAGTAATCTTAGGGAAGTCGCAAATTTATTCAAATTCCAACTTCTTGAGGATTTATTATTGCAGCTATCTGCACATTAATGTTTTTAATGTATTAGCTTAGGCATTACGAAGTCCTTTCTGAGTTCTATATAGAATACTTGTATTGTGCTTTGATTGTATCCTTCCGAATATACAAAATAAGTTTTTTCATTCTCAAGTGCGAAATTAACAAATTGTCATAAAAATTGAAGGTTTATCATAGACTCAGGTTTATTAGTGATTAATTTTCGTTGAGAACCGCAAATGGCGAATGAATGGATATCAAAGAACGCTAAGCTGATCTTCAAGACCAACATCATCTCGCAATTGGTTATCTTCGTGACCTATGCTGTCGTAGTGGTTTTTCTAGGTAAGAGCTTTGCTATTACATTCAGTAAGCTATTCAGATTGCTATCCAAATGATATGAACTCGCAAGAGCTCTACCGCTGGAGTGTGCTGCTGCTCGCCTATATCAGTCAATTACATTTCGCTCTTCACAGCGTAACATCAATCAAAACTCCCTCGCTGAAATTGGATTAGGTGGTGAAATCCAATATGGCTGAGATAAAAGCCTTCTTCATAGTGGCGCTACTGAATTTCTTCCTCTTAGGAAGCAAACTCGTGCTTGCTACGATCGCGATCACTGTTGGAAAGAGAGCCGATGAAGTATATAGCAATTTCCTCCATCTGAAATAGCCATTACTTTCTTACACTAAGTGCAAATCGAAAGGCATCGTGATCACGTTTACAGCCTTTGCTGCCTTGGTCTTAATCGCAAATCAAGTCTTCTTCTACTTGGCCGCAAGATCAGTGGCTAAAGAATATGAATGGAACGCGCTATACAAAGTCGGACCAGACGGCAAGACGAATGGTAAGTCATGAACTATTAGCGGCGTTGGTTTATTGCTATGGATAGAAAAATATAACAAATATCTCTCGGTGAGGGCGTTTATTAAGCTAAACTTGGTTTTGCAAATGATTTGCATTCTAGCGAACTTTTTCTTCGTTGATGACGCAGCGATCTGGTATATTCTTGACAGCGTGTTTGTCGTTGTTGTATTAGCGTTTACGTACGCCGGATATCAATCAGTAACTTCAGAGAGAGTGATGTCGGTACTAAGTATGATTTCATAGTTTCGATACAAGCGGATTGGGCTGTTCCGAGCGTATCTCGTCCTGTACGCTCTTGCAATACTCTATCAAGTGTCAAATACAGTGGAATTTATAATACAGGGCAAGAAAATGAATAATCAGTATGATTATCAAACAATTACGGCTAATCAAATTGGATTATGTAAGCTTCTCCCAATGTTTTTTTAAAGAGGAAATCTAGGCGTCTGCACGTTTGGAGTGACGTTGTATGTGCTCATTGAAGGATTCAAGGTCTTCAAAATGTAGGGCGAAATCCAAGAGGATACTCTGAAACGAAAACTGCTGGCTCAGAATGAGTCTACAATAAGTGATGCTCAAGAGATATAGCCAGTTTATTTACAAATATTAAAGAGGTAGCAATTTCGAGTTCTTCCCCTATCATTTGAACTAAGGTTAAGCACCGAAAATTTAATATTTTATCATATATCATAACCCGCTAAAATTATTAATATTAACATTTTATAATCGCGTTTAAGCGTTTACAGCAGCTAGCGATCACCAGCTGCTTAATTCTATATTATGCTGACTTTCGAGAGAATTTCATTATTAGCAAAGCAGCACTTTCACAGTGCAGAAAGGAAAGTATTCCGAATTTGATAATATTTCACACCATTTATTTTCTCAGCTGAAATCATTGAAAATGCGAGAAATCAATATTAATAATGCCCGAAATTCAAAAGGAAAATAGAATAAAAACACTTTGAGAAAGAGTAATGCCAAAAAAACTCAGTGGTAACTGTTTGCTGCGTCTTAGTCCACTAAGATCTTCTTCTTTTTGCGATCTTTTGCACCTATAATAATAACACAATTATTAACTCAAACAACAAAATTTCTGAATTTACTTTTGCCAGTTCCGTAACTAAACAGCTCGGATTGATTCTGCGGCGCGCTGAATTGCACGTGCCTCTTATTATAGTCACCGAGTCCAGGGTACCCACCCATCATCGGGTTATAACCCATCGTCGGATCGTACATCATCTGGCCATATGGATACATCGGATTAATTTGACTTTGCTCCTCGTCGTCATCATCTTCCTCATCATCGTCATCCTCGTCGTCGTCTTCTTCGTCATCTTCCTCTTCATCCTCATCTTCTTCATCTTCGTCCTCATCCTCTTCATCCTGATCCTCCTCATTGTTCGTCTCATCAATCATCTCCATCTTCGCCTTCCTCTGTTTCTTCCTTTGCAGCTCTTTTCGAAGCTTCATACCAAACGAGCTCATCATCCTCTCCAGCTCGCTTCTGTTCATACTGATCATCGACTCGCTCGCCACACTCAGATTGACGCTAGGCACCTTCGATTCTACCTTACCTGCTAGCGGATCGTCTGCCAATCTCACTCTCGATCCCCCTCCTTCCTGTTTAAGCATCTGATGAACTGCTTCTTTTTCCTTAATCGTATTATGAATCGTCTTTCGTATCGAACCCTGCATATCAAACTTCTTTCCAGGGGATTTCAACGGAGATTTCAATGGGAGAGGATCCTGAGAGAAATAGCTTGATGCGTGGCTCTCCGTCAGCAGCGCTGAATGATTGCTTTCTGCTGCTGGAGTTCTATTCCGCAACCCGAGCGATATATCCTTCGAAACGTCAGACCGAGCGGATCTGTTGGTGAGCGTGAGGAAGCTCCTCTCATCCAATGATTTCAAGATCATCGAGTCCCTTTTGCTCGGAGACTTTATCAAGGCGTTATCGTCTTTAGCTGATGGCGGGAATTTATAGAGATCGACCTCTTTAGAGCTCTGTCCGCGCATTTTCAAAGCCAACCAGAGCAGCTGCTTGCGAAACAGATCCTTGTCTTGATACCTGATTCTTAGATTCTGCACCAGCTCATTATTAAGCGCCTTGTATGCATAGTTCAGAGCATACAGCCCGCAGTCATTGTAGAAATTAAGCTTGTTTTCCGCGTCGTAAAAGTTATAAGAGTCAATCTTTATTTTAAACTCTTTTCCAAGCAGCAGCTTGATAATTTCAATCAAATCATCAATTTTCACTCGACTTAGGCCTTCCTGAAGGAAATCCACGATATGTACTCTGTTATGTTTCAGTTCCGCTACCGTAACAATCCATCGCTCATCCATAAAAATCAATACGATTGCTTTATCATAGTTCTGGTAAAGCAGCTCCGGCTTGTATTTCAAATCGTTTTTGAAGGCAAAGCCGAATTCAGTCTGTATTTTCTTTGAGAATTTATCATATCCTTTGATGCTGACCACATTCAGGTAAGTCCTATTTCCATTGCTGCGATTGTATTTATCAGGATAAGCGCCTTGCACATCACGCAAATAATTCATGAAATATGAAACAATCGTCGGGTTCGTCGCTAAATCGTTTTCTACATTGCGAAAATCGATTTTTCTCAGAGCGATGCCATCTCTATTAAGCATAATTTCCGTCGATTTTATTTTCTCATCATTGAAATTCGCCATCAACTCGCTATATTCCTCTTTAGAAAATTCAATCAGCAGAGGAACGCGCTGTTTCTTGTACACAACATCAAGTTTAGCTTCCCTGTCTTCAACCCCGAGGATCTTGCGCGAGCTGCTTGGGATTTCAAGCAATCTATTCATCTTTCGGTCGATATATTTCTGATATTCTGGTAAATCTGGCTCCCAGTGGCCATCCCGCATAATTGTTACATGCTCGCAAATGATTCGGTCCTCTCTATTGTGTTTCTTCCATATATCATCGATAATTTGGTGAAGGGTGTGGTCTAAATAAAAATGTTGGATGTCGATAAGCTGCTTGCAGGAATGACAGATGAATTGTATGTAGTTGCTGTACATTGCGTTCTTGAATTTATCAACGAGCTCTTGGAGGTCATAGATGCAGGTGGGTTTGGTGCAGTTTTTGTTTCGATAAGGGATGATTTTCTTCTTTGGCCCGTATCTTGTGAAAATGGGAACACGAATCGCCTGGATCTCTGCACTCTCCTCTAAAAACTTGATGTGCATGTTAGTTTTCTGTTTGGCTAGGAGCTGTTTCTTGAATTTCTCTTCCGGGTCCATGGTAGCTAATGAACAAAATTATTGCCGGCTAAGTTACAGTAATTTGTGAGTTATTAATAACTCGCCTTAAATCTGTCAATGTTCCGAAACTGAAAGTTTAACAGCTTGCGAGCGACTACGCTTATCTTTTTTAATACGTTTCACTCTACAAAGAGCCTTACAGAGATGAGAGTCACCAAGGGTTGTAGATCTATTTTAATGTATTTTCCCTCATATTTTCTCATGAAGATAGTCTACACAGATCTTAGCAGCATAGATAATATCAACAGCTTTTTCAATACAACAGGACTCTTTTTTAATTTATTATCTAGTTTATTGTAGTCTTGCTGTTGCTGAACATTTTTCTCTGCAGAATTGAGAAGGGTTCGCTCTACAAAAATATCAAGCTTCAACAACGATCACAAGAAACTTTACAATTATCCACAAAGAATAGCTAAACAAACAGATTTATTGTAAAAATAAACGAGAGAAGTCCATCCAAATTAATGCTATATATCAGAAATGATCCTTTGAAGCCATGCCATTATCGGTTACCATATTCATCGAATTAATAGTCATATGTGTTCCATGCTCATCCCTTGACTGAAAATAAAAATACCCGTTTGTTAAACTCCCTGTGATTCTTGATGATAGTGTTAATTTTTTTTTCAAGCTATCAGCTTTTATCAAACAACCCTGGTTCCTCAATCAACGACAGGCTTTAAATTTAATTAAATTATAAAAACCTTCATTTCTTCATAATTGACACGCCGAACCAATGAATGACAACTCTCCAACATCCGGTGATGTGGTACTCGACCATTTCGATTATGACACTCAAGACGGCATCAACTTCCACACCTCTTCAGAGCTAAGCGATGACTCGCAGCCGGATATGCCCCCTGAGACTCAGAATCCAGCAGAGACCGATGAAGTTCGAGACGCAACAGAACACTTTGAAGGGATGAGCTCGCTGCCAGAGCAAAATACGATAAATGGAACTAACAATATGTAAACTGCTCATCCCCAGCCACAGTTTTGAATATCCTTTTCTTCATAGTAATCTTCGATGCTTCGCTGGATTCATTTGCCAGCTTCTGCTGGGAATATTATCATATTTAAAGGCCATATGCTCATTTTTCTGTCGAAGGAAATGCGAAACTATCATCATCCTTCAAATAATCTTACTATTTTTACGAGTCGCGCAAGCGATTTCGATAGAAACAGCCAGCCGAGCGAGCTTCTGTTTAATCGTGCTCGGACTCTGTATTGGCTGCTGTAGCTGCGCTGACCTGAACCGCCCAAGACCACAGTTTCGAAGAGCTCAACGCCCACGTCGAAACCCCTATGCCTTGGACGATGCTCTCAATAACACTCTTCGAGGGATGATAATCAGCCATATACGTCTCAACCAGATCAGACAGGTCCTTGATATTCTCAATCAGCAGAGGGACGGACAAGATCTTGAAAATCCTGGACCTCGAAACAACCCTTTCAGGATCCGCTTCATGCTAGGAGCTGAAAATGGCCTCGAGCTCGGAGATTTACATTTTCTTGATGGTTTGATTCTCAGCAATCACCTAATGAGAAATGCTCAGCCTGAATCATCGGGGTTATCAAAAGAAAGCATTGAGCAGTTGATGCCTGCGCATCAATATCAGGCAGATGAAACCTTAGAGATTATTGAACATAAGGGAGTAGGACAAGAGGAAGAAGAAAGTAAGCAGGGCGCAGAGGAAGATGACCAAAAAAACTGCTGTACTATCTGTCTAGAGGAATTTCAAACGGGTCAGGAGGTGCGGGTCTCACCTTGCTCTCATACCTTCCATATCGGTTGCATCGATGCTTGGTTATCGATTCGAAATGTTTGTCCTAATTGCAAGCAAGAGATCGGGCAGGCCGACAACCCAGGTTCTGCTCATAATTTCGGAGGGATTGAGTTATTCGCAAACCAAATGCAAAATATTTTGCGCGTTGAGGCTAATATGAGTCAGCCGAGGTCGATTCCTGAGGGAGATAATGCATCGGTGATGAGCAATCCCAGTGACGATAATTCAGACTAATTAAGACCCCGATAACTGCTGTTAACAGACTCCTTTAAGATTTATTAGTTTGATAAACGCATTTTCTCGACAAAGCTACTCTTCTTGTGTACATTAGCAGAGTTCTTTCAATCACTACTTTAGTTCTTGCTAAGGTCAATGGAAGAAGATATATCTTAAAATTTATGGGCATAAATTGTCATTTGCTTCAGTCTGTATATAAAAAAGAGAGAGCAAAAGTATCAAATAGAATTTTATGTATATATGCATGTTAGATAAGCGCGCGCTTGTATTGATTGATCAATAAAAAAGTAAATAGCATTTAGATATGAGGAACCTTTTTTGTGAAAGGTAACATGATTTATGTTAAATTTATCCTAGACCGCAGCATGTGGGACAAGTTATGGGCTTGTAATCGTTTAATGTAGTAACGATGTTGCTTATACAAATAAAGCAAAACGAGTGTGCGCAAGTATACCTGATGAGTTCAGTAGAGTCTGATAGACAGATATCGCACAGGTTGTAGCAGCTGGGACAGACTTTCTTCAAAACAATCACATCAGAACTGCCACAATGCCTACACCCATGGACCCCGTCAGCTGCCTTTTTCAGATTAGCGATGGTATTTATGGCATTTCCTGGTGTTGATGGGTCATGAAGAGCTAACCCACTATCCAGACCGTATTTCTTTTCCTCGAAAAGGTCTTCAATCGGCTTTGTCCTTCCAACAATATTCCCTTGATTATCGACGAGCAGAGGCTTGTTTAAAATATATTCATCGTTTTTGGGGTTGTTATGGGAGGCCTGAGACTTTTGAGGAAGCTCGTTCAGAGACCGAGGCTGCTGATAGCCTGGCAAGTGATTCTGGTTATGAGGGATTTCATCTTGAGATCGTGGAAGCCCAGGTTGGTCCTTTTTGGCACTTGAAGGATTATCTTTTTTCTTTTCAAGCACGACAAACAAGCCAGGCAATTCAAGCAATTTAATCTTCACTTTCTTAGACGCTTGAGGCATATTTTCGAGTGGGAGTTTTATTTTCTTATCTGAATGATAGATATGCAGTCTTATCTCAAACACTTGAATCGCGATTGACTGAAAAAGTAGCTCTTCATCGCATTCCTCCTGGAGGTTTTTAATGGTCTTTTCAAATAGTCTGCGATTAGCAATCAGCCAACTAGCATACTCATCTTCCGGTTGTGTTACCGCCAGACTCCACTTATATAGGTTCCCGCGGATGAGTAAAATGCCAAATTTATCGATTTCCGTGTCTAATGTGATAGCAGTAAGCAGGTTTTGGAAACCGGTCTCCGGGTCGCAGGTATCTTTGCCATTGAAAATAATCTTTAGGATTTTTGCGTAAATTGCTTTCAGGTCGCTGATGCTATGGACAGTTTTGCAGGACACTTGGCATTCTGCCATTTGCTCAATGCAAACGACGTTGTCTAGAACTTCCTTCAAATTTTCAAAGTTTGAATGCTTGTTGATAAGATATCGAAACATTTCGATGTAGAACACGCGAAAAAAATCGTTGGTTATGATGGGAAACTCGCGATAGGAGCTGAATTTCGTTTCGAGGGTTCTATAGATTTCATTGGAGAGCTTTATGTTTTTGATGGTTAAGAGCTGCCGGATTGGATGAGTGGTGAGGAGGTTTTTGAATTGCTGCTGATGTTGACGAACCGCTTTTTTGGAATCGCTCATGAATGAATGAAATAGAACTTGGCTTGCTTAGATTCTGGAGAAATTGCTTTGCCAATTCGTCTCTTAAATAGCGGGCTGTAACTTTAGATAAAATTATAATGCTTTAAGTTTTTTTTTTTTAATGCAGATTTACAACAACAGTTAGTATTTCACTATATGGTGTCCTTGACAACCTAAGTTCAATAATGCTTTCATACAGTGAATTCAAATGCTCTAATTCCCTTGAAATTTCACAATTCTTTTCCCATTCGGTTCATTGTAAATGATGAATTTTCTCACAATATATTTGAAAAATTTCTACACTCGAAGATGAGTAGACTCTAACTACTCCCTCATTGGGAATTGAACAAGAGTTCTTGGGTGCTGTTTATTAACATTGAAAGTATTCTCAAAAGGAATAAAAACCGCGGTTATTAAAAGAGAAAAAGATTTGGAGGGAGAAAATACATTCGTTCTCTGCGTTTTGAATTTAATTTAATCTCGTTAATATGTCCATCTTGATTGATAAGCGACACCAACTGCAAGCTCGCGAGATCGAAACCCACTCAGCCCAAGCGGAGTACCTCATTCATTATGGCCAGAAGAGCGAAGTAACCCTTACCAACCGCAATTTCCAGAAAAGTTATACAATTTAGATGCTTTGCGGGAAAATGAAAATTGACTCAGCCTTCCTCAAAGACCGCTTCGGGATCATTTTAAGCAAAGACAGAATCGAGGATTTGATACTCATTGAGCCTCTAGAAACAAACCTAGGTAATTACACGATCTCTCCACACAAAAACTGAGAATATGTACAGGATTTACGCTGAAAAAACTGACTTTCCGTTGCACTGTGGAATATAAAGTAATTTTTCCGATGAAATTTGCTAAGAGATGTGCAAACGCTAGATACCGACAGGCTGGAAGTCGATGTTGATCTCAGACACCGCTGATATCTCGAGGAAAGAGCAGTTTAAAATCGGGAAATATTTATTTATGATAGAGATGCTCAGTCCTGTGATAGAGGCTCCCTTGCAGCCTTCTCATACAGCAATTCCTCATATTAATCCCTTGGCAGCGAGATCAGACCCTAAAATAACCACATACGCGAAGGCTAGCCAAAATCTATCGTTGCCTACATCCTCCACGAGGTCGACTCTCCCTCAAATCACCCAGACCCCAGCGAAACAATTCGGGCTTCGGACCCAAAATTTCCGAACGCAATCAAATAACAAAGAGAACAATACAGATCAGCTGGATGATGGAACGTGGGAGTATTACTCGAAGATAATCAATGATGATTCATTATGGCTGAGTTCGAGCAAGAAAACGAAGAAAAGCGAAAGGGATATATTGGCAGAGGAGGCTATGGAATTCAGAAAAGAGCAGCAGCAAAGCGGTTTGAAGCAGAATGAGGCCACTCTAAAAGTCTCGAATCACTCTTCTCTGGCCAAGCAACCCGAAAACTCCAATCAAAAAGGCTTTATAAACCCATTCAGATTTTCCCAGGGCAAATCCCAGCTCGAAAGTCAGCAGCATTCACTTGAGGTAGACAACCACGCCGAGAGCGTACAAAAATCAGCAAAAGTATCTATTGCAAAGTCAATAAATTCCGATAAAAGCGTGCTTGACATGCGAAATTCTCCGCTTCCTGATAAGTTTCGAAGGAGATTGCAAACTGAGTTCGCTGAAAAAGAAAACGCTGAAGAGGATGAAGAGGAAATTTTTAGTGTTGGGTCCAAGAAAGTTAAGAAGCCTACTCAACGTGACGTTCATATACACAAAGAGCTTGAGTCTCAGATTAATACTAACAAAGACTCTGAAGCCAATAGCAGTAGAAAGAAGGTTGCTAGAACGAGTCTGAAGAAAAAACCGCTATTTTCAGAGCATGAAGAAGCATCGAATCTCAGCAATAGCCAAGGTCAGGAGGAAGAACAAGAAAGTTTTAGGCTAGAAACGCCAGGTCGCCTCAGCAAGCTGAAGAACTCTCAATCGCCATCCAAACTGCCATTGAGGATGGATTTAGAAGGAAACTCGAATGCAAAGGCTTCACCATTTCGAAGTGTGACTAAATCACACGGCATCATATTCGACGATGAAGAAGGTGAGAAGAATGATGATGGAGACGACGCAGTGTCGACTGCGAGGTCGCATATGTCGCAGAACCAACTTAAAGCGCTGAAACAATTAGTTGTTGACAAACGAGAGGCAGCAGCGAAACAGAGCGCAGGAAAAATAACGCCGTCCCAGATCCCGAAGGAGTCTTGCACTATTTGTTTATGTAAAATTTGTCATTTGCTTCAACTGAAGCTTACGCTCTAATTCAGCTGAGATTTCAGGAGATATCGGTCGATTAGAGAGTTGTGTCCATGTTTTTTGCTTTAGCTGTGTTTTTGACTGGGCGAAGTTCGCGAATGAGTGTCCGAATTGCAAGCGGAGGTTTAACGAGATCGTGAAGTACTCGGAGCAGAACGTAAGACTCGAGTCTGTGCCAATCAAGTTCAAGAATCAGGAATACGAATGTGATTGGGAGGAAGTCGTCATGGACAACAGTAATCTCTCTCATCCCCGTATTGAACTCATTGAATTTATATAGATGCCGATGAACATTGCTATATATGCCGGACTGCTGATAACCCAAGTGTCCTCCTTGTATGCGATGTCTGTCAATTCAAATGCTGCCATATCTATTGTCTTAACCCTCCCTTGGAGCGAGTCCCAGAGGATGAATGGATCTGCGATTTCTGCAGAGAGCAAGGCCGAACAAGACGGGGTCCTGGTCGACCTCGACGAAATAGTAATGCACAACCCGCGCGCCGAGGCTCGCGTAGGAACAACCAAGGCAATCAGCCTCTGTTAGAAAGCATGTTTGAAGCTGATGAGCAAGACGAAGAAGATGAAGAGGAGGAAGACGAATCGGAACGCCCGCTCACTCGGCAGGGATCCAGGACCGGCACAAACGGTCGACGTGGAGCTCCTCGAGGAAGAAGAGGTAGAGGCGGTGGGAGAACTAATACGAGAAGACAGCAGAACCAAAAGGAAGAAGAAGAGAGCTCGGACAGCTCAACAGAAAATTCCCACCGGTTAGTGAGGAGCCGGACGACCATGCATTCATCACCAGGCAGGAATAGGCAGCAGAATAGGACGCCTGTCAGGACAGAGTCACGAACTCCTGTTAGAGGGGATTCACGAACAAATTCAGCCAATCGAACAAATAATAAGCGAAATGGTGGCAGGAACCTTGAACGTTCGAGGACAGGACCAACGTCGAGGAGACGAAATGGCGAGTAGAAGGTTCATCTATGTTGAGAGATTTTAATATAAAACTTTTTGGTGATTATGTTATTGTCAAATCTTTGATGCAACGATTTTTCATACTTTTCCGACTGTGATTCATTGTATTGTAGTAATGTTAGGAGTTCTTTTTGGATATTTTCTGAAATGAA
>ENA-UOUE01001282-UOUE01001282.1-compost-metagenome-genome-assembly--contig:-NODE-1282-length-16572-cov-14.188845_pt1 | contig 16572 bp, 18 predicted proteins | sample MGYA00238146_ERZ747223 | MGnify/ENA primary metagenome ERZ747223 (study PRJEB28781, sample SAMN06268865) | compost metagenome | isolation source: single cell | place: USA: California, Emeryville, Joint...
ATTTTTGAAAAATTGAAAATTTATGTAGCGAACAATTGTAAAATTTTTGCTGACCAAATTATCAGTTTATAGTTCTAAATGGCATCTCAATAATATTGAATGACCAGTAATATAGAGCCTCATCTGATGGGTACGGATAAATGAAAAGAGCATTAGGGTCTTGCTGAGAACATTACATATTTTTCAGGATGAATTAGCGATCCCTCAGCTTAGGAGAGCTGTAAATTTGTTACCCTACACCTAAGAATATCAAAACCTCAGAGTATTAATAGAAACTTTAGTATACAAGAAAATTATCGGGCTTCTTGAAAAATGGTTTGAACAGAGCCAACATGTAAACAAGTTAATTAGAAAAAAGCAACCTTTTTAATACCCAAAAAAATGTTTGCTCATCAATAATGCGAAAAATGTGATAAATTGAGTCTTCATGAGAAATCATAAAGTACATGAACTAAATCTAAGCGAAGGTAATTATTTATATGAGTTTTTGGACATTTTTCATCTTCGGCAATTTAGGCGTGTTACTTTTCATTTTCCCTTCATCTGTAATTGTGCCAAATCTTGAAGTGTCTGAATTGCCTTCAAAGGAGCCATTGTTGCCAGCACGGTCTTTTTGAGTTTTAAATTTCAGCACATAAGGACTCTCGTTGTAACGAGAAGGAATATGCACGTGTAATCGCAAAGCTCGCTCTTTCAATGAATCGGGAAGAATCGTCCTTTGTCTGTTTTTTCCAACGAGTACTCTCTTTTTCCCTCGCTGTGAGCTGTTACTTTCGGTTGATATAAAGCTTCTGTCAGTCAATGTCCCACTCCGTTGACGAGGACTCAAATCAACCGAGCGATTTAGACTATCAGGTACTCTGCGTTGAGAGTTCGCGCCACGTCTGACACTTCTTCTTTCGAGTAGCCTATCTTCCATGCCATTAACATTCATCTCGATGGACGGTAGATATCCTATTTTTCGTTTTGGCCGCACTGAAATGATCGGTTTGCTATCATAACGATCTAATTGATAACAATGAATACGTGAGTAAAGCATAAATTTCTTACATCTATACATCGCCTCCTTGTTGAAGTAATACTTGTTCGATAATAAGTTCCCCGGCGTCTGTGCAATATTCAACGCGAGACGGTTTTTGTGGTTAACAGCATATGAACCACCGCCACCACCCGCATCAATACTCCTATTTAATCCTCCGCGGACGTGTCCTCTTTTGGGCGAGGGTGAGTTCTTGTCTGGAAGAGTTTTAGTATGGATTGACTGGGATCTAACAATCGATGGCAGATTGCCGCTGCCGTCGTCACTCTGCTTGACTTTAGCTGGGCTGTTATATCTTTTCGGTGACTGCGAAGCGATGCCTCTATATTGCGGCAATGCCAATTGAACTTCATCTTTGATGTCCTCAATGGACTTAATCTTTGAGTAATTTACAGTGTTCTTTATCTTGTTGTTTTCGAGCAGGCTTTTTTGATCCTTCAAGACTTCATCTCTGATATTTTCAAATATACCGGCGGTATTAATCAAATGAACTGGAATTATATGTTTACCTTACTAAAACCTGATTTTGGAGATATATTATTTGGAGATCCTTGCTTTTGAGTTGGTTTTCAGACTGCTTTTCTCGGTGTTGGAATTCCAAGTTTTCCTATAAAATAATTTCAGACCATTTTCAACGAAGAGCACTTACCAAGTTAAACTGAAACTGCTTGAAGACGCCCATTAAAAAATTAAGAGTCTCCTTGCGTTCGCTATTAATTGCTTGAAGAAGCGCATTTCGCTTGGAGTAGACTCCATTGTACTCAATTTGCAGTGATTCTATTTTGGATGCTATTTCTTTCTGCGTTTGCTTGAAGGATTCCAGTTTATCTCTTGTGGTTTTATCTTCGCCCTTCTTCAAATCCATCAATGAGCTAAAAATCTGCTGACCAATCGTGTCAAGTTGGTCTTCCAGGTCATATATTTTCTTCTTCATTGCCATTTCTTGATCAAAATGCTCTTGAATTTGGTTTCGAAGCTTGTCAATTTTGTCGCCTGGCTGCTGGATGCCTCCGTTGTGGTCGATTGGCATTTTAGTCGGTTCTAATTAAGACAGTAAAGAGTGTAAAACTTAAGAATTCCGAGCTTTTCTTTCATACTTTGATCATTCATTTGTCGTCGAAGTATCTCATTTTCATTTCGGAGGTTCGAAATTATCTGAGTGTACTTTGAAACATGATTAGACACCTCAAGGACGTTTCTGTAAGCATTCGTCTTAATGTTTTTCGCTCTGTTAGCATATTTTAGAGTGTTATGTGTATCTTCGAAGCTTGATGCCGCCGGTGAAATGTTCGCTATCATGACCGTTCGGCAATTACCTCCCAAAGAATCCTGAATAGTAAAAATGAGTTCAAATCATCACTTCAAAATGAGAATTAATTACTTTCAATAAGCGAGTCAATTTGCTGTCTCTATAAGGTATGAAATTATTGCGACCTCCTGCACCTTGCTCACTGAGCATATTGATACAGTTTCCCAAAGCGAGTAGTGATTTATTGATATTAGCTCCTTCTATCATTCGGATCCCTCGATTATTGGTGTTGGCCGCTCGCTCGGACCCAGCTAAATCAACTAAAGACAGTTTTCCGACAGTCATCTCCTCGCTCGTTCCTTGACTTTTATCTTTGTGCTCAACAACGATCTGAAGAATGGCATGCGATCGAGATGAGACCTCATTTGCACCTGTCGCTTCCATCGTACGATTTTTGTTTCCTATCCTTTTAATCAACCATTAGTCAGCGGCTATTGCAATCAATACTTTAGTATTGCCATAACTTCAGAAGTTGACGTTGTAATGATTTCAGTAATCCCAGCCACACAGTTGCCTCTGACTGGATCTTCTCTCAGGTCCAAATTTGTGTCTTCACTTGAGAGCAAGTCTCGAATATTCTCGTTGTAGACTTCCAAATAGGACACTTTCACATTATATTCCTTTTCAGATTTGGTTTGATTTATCTCTTCAAAGAGCTCGCTCAGAGTTAACCCCATTATCCCAGGACTGTCACTTTGCCCCATCATCCTATACAAATTTTGGAGTATTAATTACTCAAATTGGTCAAAATGCTATCATTACGTGTAAGTTTTTCCGGCCCCAGTGGCTCCATAAGCAAAAACAGTAGCGTTATAGCCCGTCACAATCCCTTTTATGAGAAATTCAGTTGCATGGTTAAAGACGGTTTCCTTTAAGAATCAAATGTTGAAAATTTCGCTGAATTATTGTTTACAGTGGTCGTCTCTTTGTCAAATGCAAAATCAAAGGCAAATTGTTTTTCTCTGTTACGATTATTTCTGAGCACCTGGAAAATAGTATATACTCCGTAAGAGCTAAACTGTTGCATTTATAATTACATCATCTCGATCGAATTCGTTTTGAGGATCAAGCAGGATGACAACCTTCCTGTCCAAGATCTTTACCGTTTCAAAATTGCTGATTGAATACTCTTTTGAATTCATCGGTCGCACACGAATCGCAACCTAAAATTGGGAATTTCAGCCACAAATCTCAAAATTCTCTACTAACCAGTATATTGTTCCCACCATTCTTCATATTTTCGATGTGATATCCAGTCTCTCGATCGAACTCTGGTGCGTTGTAGTGATTATTCGCATAACCAAATTCTTTTGCAGAATTTTCAGAGTATGACTGCTTCCCCGGTGAGCCGGCTTTGTACCGACGCAGCGAATTCTCCTCGTTCATGATTTAGTGTAGTTAGTCTAATTAATCAATTAATTTTAATGCGGCCTACTGAAAGCAGGTCTCTGTGTATGTTTCATAATTATTGACCTGTCTCGAGTCACCCAACTCAGCTTTTTAATCGCCTTTCTTAAATTGTTCGACAATAACTATGCTAAATTTTGAACACTAACCTCATTGTTATAAACACTACAGAAAGGATTATTTGCATTGTTTCGAAAAAACATCTGTTTCCTCGAAATCGCAAATGCCCTCTATTGGTTGTTGTATATTTTTAGAAGGTTTTTTTGAGGATGAACCGCATATGAAGGTAAAAAGCTAAATAGGTCTTCAAGTAGCCGCTGCCAGGCAGCAATACACACTATTTAGTACCGCAGACGACGAAAATGGGTATTGAGGACGATTCCAGATACAGGTCCAACCATAAAATACAAGATTTAACCCTATCTGTATTACTTCTTTCTGTGTCTGATGGTGTTTTCAAGGTCTTCTCTCTTGGCGAGTGCTCTATGGTGGGTACCTAATCTTGCCTTAGCCAACTTGAGGGCCTTTTTGCTGTCCTTAGCGACACCAGTCTTAAGCAATTCCATGATTCTTTTCTCGTATGGGGCGAAGCCGACAACTTCTTTGATGGTGTCTCTGACCAATTTGACTCTCTTTCCGAGGACACCTCTTCTTTGAGAAGGCTTGATCAAGACCTTGCCCTTCTTGGTAACTCTAGGACCCATCTTGGTGGTGATGTGTCCCTTGCCAGGACCGATAGCGATACCAGTGACTTTTTTTGCTGGCATTTGAACTTTCCTTTTTTGTGCTTATGAAATATATTTAATATTTTTAGTAAATCTTTGATCAACTCGGATTATAGAGTCTTGCGGATTGAAATTCTCACCTCTTCAGAATCTTTGCTTAATTATTAAAAACCACCTCAAAATCCGAAAAGATGAGCCTCTTATTGCAGCAGCCGTTAGATTGTCCAGAAAAAAACCTGAAAATCAAATTTTCTCGATAATTCAGCTGAAACTATGGAGAAAATCATGACTATGGGTCAAATTCTGGGCCAGATGGCAGCAGTACTAATCACTTGAACCGAATCTACTTCATTAATGCGCTTAATATCAAATATATAGTATGCTAGCCTCTCACTGAAAGGTTTTATTTTTGAAATTGGGTCTATTTTGATAAGAAACCCTCGCCTTTGATAATGCTTATTGCCATTACACTCATTATTTTATCCTGGCTTGGTAGTATAGTTTTACATAGCACTCCAAAATCATTCTGTTTGAAGTAGATTGAGGTTTTCCTTTGTGGTTGGATGATCATTCGCGAAAAGAAACTTGAAACATAACTTGGTGGAGTAAGCTCACTATATCCACAGGAGCAAATCAAATGCCAGATGTTTAAGGGCTTCCGCAATATGAATCTTAAGTCGCCTCTAAGTTCAATGTAAAGATCAGAAAGAGTGAACTTAAATTTTATTTCATACAGAAATTTAATGAAAGCAGTGAAAACTTTCGCATTCAGAGATCGGCTTCGGGGTCACAAAGACACCGTTGTCGGCCTAACAGTCGCAGACAATGGATCAGTACTGTACAGTGGGTCCAGAGAGGGCCGTTTCAGAGGTAAAGCTCTTATTGCCCTTCTCCTAATGAATAATTTGAAACAGCCTGGGACTTAAATCAGAGATCGCTTCTTACAAAAATGCAACTTGATAAGAGAGGCGTCTTAATTGAAGAAAAACAGCAAGATATTCAGGAGGAGAATGAAGATGCCAAACAAGTACTTTATCTCTGGTAGTCGAGATCAGCAGGAAATAATCTCTTTCAGATCACTTACCAAGCAAGTGCTATCGAAATTGAGGATGTTATCAACTGCTTTCTTTTCACATCGAAAACCATTTATGCGGGTTATGAAGACGGATCAATAATGGCATGGAGCAATACAGTATGCTCTCTTTCTTCAAAGAGGATTTAACAGGCTCATTTCACATCTTTTTAGGACGGAACAATTTTATTTGAGTTGGTGGGACACACAAAGCAAGTGAACAAAATTCTGGCGTTAAACTCCAGACAGATCGCGAGCTGCTCCAATGACGGAAATATTATAATTTGGGACACCGTGGTATCATCTCGCATTCGAAAAAATTATTTGAACCGCATCATAAATAACTACAGGAAGGAAAATGTGAAAGCATCATAAAACTCCCTGGGCAGATCAATACAATGCTCCTTGAGAACAGCGTTATTTACGCTCTATGTTCGAATAGCATGATAGTCAAGTTAAATGCAAATGTAAATAGTTTGTCCAAATGCTCGTCAAGCTAAATCCCTATGCTTTCAAAGACTCTTGAACATATAGTAACCATGGATCTCGGAGACATTATGGCCAGTACTTTTCTCGTGGAGAACGGAATATATTATTTTGCGACAACAAGGAGGACAATCGAAATTTTTGAGTCTCAAGTAAATGCCATAGTCCTATATGCAAACTCATTGAAATATGTCCCTAGCTCCTTGAAGAAGGCAAAGAGAAATTAGTGCATAAAGGATCGTTGCTTCAGCATGATAGTTGGATACTTTGCTTAGCTAAGCAAGGAGAATATTTGTTTTCTGGTGGAGATGATAAGAGAATTAAAGTCTGGGATTTAAAATCAAGTAAAACTGGAATTTTTGAGGACATTTTTCGTGATAACCTATTTACAGTGAAAGAGGTTGAAGAATTTGTTGGACACAAAGACGGAGTGACTTGCATCGTGTTCTCTGGTGAGATACTCTATTCTGGTTCATTTGACCATTCAATACGGTCTTGGGATTTGCAAGAAATGATGAGAAGGACTGTTGACAGGAACATGATGCTAAAAGAAGAGCTTTGGAGTCGAAAGCTTGAAGCATACTGTGCTGTAAAGTTTAAAGGCATGAAGGCGAAAAAGAAAGGAAAGAAGTAATTAATTGGATACGCCCAAGAGAAATGTTTGAGAAGCTCTTATTGTATTATTTTTTCGTAGACTTACAATGAGAGTGATGCGTATTTCATAAAATTTCCAATTTTCTTCACTCCTAAATGATCTATTCGATTAATTTCGATTATCTGAAGAGTCCGTTCTCAGTCGTGAAGTTTCCTAAGTAATTACAAGTAAAATTGCTATTGTAGTAGTAGTATTTTTAATAAATCTACTTTTTGTATTAATCTATTCTAACACTATAAATACTCGAGTCCACTCCTGTTGCAATTTGATGGAAGATTATTAGTAGCAAATTACTAATTTTATTGGAATGACCGAGGCAAAGAAGAAATTATTTGAACTAGTGTTTTGCACTATGCATATCAAGAAGAGGTATAGTTAAATTTGCTTAAAGTAGTTATCATATTGAATTAAAATCTTAAGTATTTCTCCCTCTTTCTCACATAATATTTTGAGACTGAGGTTTATTGCATAGATTTAATTCGACAAGTATTTGATAATAATCTCAGGGTTAATTAATACTATAGGAAGCATACCGTTAAAGACAAGATTTGATCTTAGACATCAAACAATGCAACTTTGAAGGAATTTTTATTTGGGTGCTAATCAATTAGTTACCTATTACCGACTGTTTCTACAATATCTATATATTTCGGGAGGTTTAGGGAGTAAGTTGGACCTATTAAAGGTGAGTGGTGTTGGTAACACAAAAATTTCAAATTTCATATTTCAGAGAGTTTTTGAAATTATACCTCAAAAATTTCCCAAGAACAAATTATAAATCTTAATCGAAGATGTTTTTTTTAAAGAAGCCCTGTTATATAAGAATTAAATCACAAAGGTCAACATTCCTCCGATAAGTTTGACCAAATCTAAGATATGACTCCATAGCGTTGTACCGAAACAGGTAGACCATGAAACACCTACAACTATTCCTCAATTTCTGCCCATAGGCAGCGTTCCTTAAATCAGTGCTTAAAACTCATTTTGCATTGAGTTCAGTGTGAAATGTCTCCTTTATTTGTTCATTTACCCTTAATATGTCCATCTTTAGTCTGTTGATTTAATCAGTTTGAGAAAGGATTCACCAATTCTGAGAATTGTGCTTATTTTGTCTTATCAAGCGGAAATTCATTAAGTTCTAAGGCAACATAGCATCTATGCTTAATACTCTTCTCTCTAGTCAAAGCTCTCAAAACTCTACTCGTTTATTGAAGTCCGATTCTGCCCTCGAAATCTTTATCAAGAGAAAATACTAAATCTGCCTTTAAAATCAAGTTTGATTCCAGATAAAAGCGATAAATTGGGAAGAAGATAACAAATGGTATAAAACCTGGATCTCCCACGCATCTAACCATAACTTTGTTCCCTTTATTGGTGATTAGTCCCTCGTCTACGAGAAAGCTGCCGAATTCAAGCACATTCAACGTATTTTAAACACAAACGTTGATGGTAAGAGAAAGGTCCCTTATGCTATCAGAGTCATCAAGGGTATTGGTAGAAGATTCGCTTTCGTTCTCTGCAAAAAGGCAAAAATCAACGTCAACAGAAGGTTCGTTTTGTTTTGCAATCGATTCATTGTAATAACCTACTGCTGGTAATAGAGCTGGTGAATTGAGCGAAGATGAGGTTAACAATCTCACCAACATCCTCAACGACCCTATTGGAAACGGTATCCCAGCCTGGTTCTTGAACAGACAAAGAGATTTCAAGGACGGTACCACCCTCCAACTTGCTTCCAACGCTCTCGATACCAAGCTCAGAGAAGATCTTGAAAGAATGAAGAAGATCAGGTAATTCACTCCAATAAGGTCCCAGAAGGCTGATTTTTATCGATTTTTTTCTGCAAATAAAATAGATGCCACAGAGGTCTCAGACACTTCTGGGGACTCAAGGTCAGAGGTCAACACACCAAATCCACCGGTAGAGGAGGTGCTTCAGTCGGTGTCGTCAAAAAGAAGAAGTAAGGAAACCAATAAAGCGAAAACGAGCACAGAAGAAGAACAAAAATGCAAACATTGTGAACCGTTAGAAGAAGCCACTCTAACTCTGCAGCTAATTCATAGATTGATAATGATTTGTTCTTCAGTGCAAGGATCTGTCACTTCTTATGCTGATAGACTCTTGATTCATATAGCGAGTCTGAAATTTCATTTTTCAAGTTGTGGTGTATTCTTCTCATAAAAAAAAAATTATTGAAATCAAGATCCGTATAAATTAGGGACTTGCATAATGAGTCGACCGCTAAGTCGATGGCCCTCTCTTTGGAACTAACTCAAACTATAAAGACAGAGAGAGAGGGAGATCGAACGGTTATATAACTTTCAGACAGTCCATTAGGAGTTCTTTGAAAATCCTCATTCAATATGCTTTTAACGATCAGTTTTTTAAGGCGGATTAAATATGTACATTAAATATAACGCATCCCTGGACTGCCTCAATTGATAAGACTTTTATAACACCGCCAAACTGATACCGGAACTTTAGCTGTTTGGAAATTTTACAAAATTTTGATGATTTCTAATCGTTTAATTATCATAGAAAATTATTTGGTTAGGACTCTCAAACAATGTCTCAGCAAATGTTAACCGTGAATCCATTGTCAAAGTCAAGCAAATCTCTTAAAGAAGCTGTAGACAAAAACCGATCATCCCTCCTCGGCAATTCCATCACAAGTTCAATCGAATCTGTTGATATCAAGCTTCCTAAGATCAAAAGTCAAAAAGCCGAGAGTTTTTTCAGCGATATGCAAGATAATTACACTTTGCGCAAAAACAAGAAGCCTAGTCTACCTTCCTTTAGCAAGGAGAGATTAGAAGGGATGGATCCCAACGATAAAGTAACTTTCCCGCAAAACATCAATTAAAATGAAACGTCAAGGTGTTTGTTAGCGGACTTATTGACAAACTAGAAGAAACTCGAAAAGATCTCGAAAGGAAAAGTCATCACCTTCATTCAGTGCAGAGAAATTTCGATACTCTAAGCCAGCAATACAAAAACGAACTAGCTGAGTACAATGAGAATAAGAAAATGATCGCAGAATTAAAAGAAGAAAATTCTGAGCTTTCTTCCAAGTGTCGGACATCACAGCTTAGGTAAGATCCAATATTTTCAGCATAAAGCAATGAAAAATTTGTATTTGAAAGGATAAACGACCTTCTAGACAGGATCAAAGTACTCGAACGAGATAGCGAAAGAGTAAGAGAGGCTGAGAGCAAATTCGCCAAGTTAAAAGAAGAGCATTTGCAGCTTTATGATCGGCATAAAGAACTCGAGAAGGTCTTAGAAAGGAGAAGACTTGAATTGGCGGAGCAAGACTCGAGATATAAGGACTTGTTTGGCAGGAACGAACATTATAAAACGCTTCAGGCTTCACATGAGGAGGAGGTGCGATCGCTCCAGGATGAAATAGGGAAATTGAAAGAGAAATGTGAAACTTTGAAAGTATATTCGTTGAATTCTGAGCAGTAGTGGAATGATGTGTTATTTAGCAACATAAACAGAAGACTATTCAAAAAACGAGTGAGGAAAAGATTAACACAGAGGACTATGAGGCGAAAATAAAAGAGTTGACCAGCAAAATGGGCAAGTTTCAAACCCAATATATTGATATCAAAGAAAATTGCATGGTAAACATAGTTTTTTGAACAGGACTGATCCCCCTTGAATAGATTCAATTGGATCAGTTGGAAACCTTAAAAAGAGAAAATGAGGAGTTAAGAGAGAAACTTGGAGAGTCTGGATCCAGTCAAGAAACCATTTCTGCTCAAAACAAGCAGTTTCAAGAGAGGATAGACGAGCTGATGAACGAAAAAACGGAATTGGAGTCGCAGCTGCATATGAAAAATGTAAAGTGATTACTTCATGACAGGATTTCTGAGGTAGCATAATTAGGAACTGATTCAAAAATATTCTCGAGATCTCGAAGAGCTCAGAGAGCAATTGCAAAACGAGGTCGCAAAATTTGCGAAATATAAGGATGTGATTATGATGTACGAAGATTTCAGGAACAAAAACAAAGGCGATTTGGTTTGGATGAACCAGCAAATCGCGGACAAATATGAGCGAGAGATTGCGGATTTGCGGGAAGAGCTGTCTGTAAGGAAGAAGAAGATCATTGACTTGATTGATGAGAAAGCGAAGATCGAGTTCGAAAGGAGACAATTACAGAATGAGCTTAATGGGATTAGTGCGGAGGTATAATTAGCCAAAATTCGTACTTTTCATTAAGATTTCAGAAATGCGCGAAAGAAAGAGCAACTTACAGAAGGAGATTGAGAAGCTAAACGTCGATCTCCAGGATAAGTTGAAGAAATTGAATAAAGTCATGAGGGATTATACCGATGAAGCGATCAGAAGCAGGACGCTTAGCGAGTTGAATGAAGACCTGAAAAGAGAACTTGAGGAAAAGAAAATATATATCCTCACACTTGAAGCTAAGCTGGTTAGCCGCTCTAAACCAGAGAGAAGCTCGACTCAGCTAAGTACAGATAACCTTACCGCGCAAATCCGTTCTCTCAAAGGCCAGATCGATGAAAAGATTAATGTCATACCCACTTTGAGCGATAAGCCCAAGTAAGAGATTATTAGAGGAGTTCAGCTGTCTAATTCTATTCATTAGGGTTACTAGCGATGATAAAGAACCTCTCCTCAAGGAGAATAAACAACTTAAAGAAGAGATAGCGAAATTGAAAAAGGAAGGGTCTGATCTGCAGGTGAAGATTGACAATTTGAGAGTCGATCTGGCTGCAAGCAATAAGAAATTCGAGGATTTGAAAGATGCCTCTGAGAAGGATAAGAAGCTGTTGGAGGCGGAAATCGCGCGTCTGAAAAAGGAAGGTCTGAACCGGGGAGAGAGCTCGATGGAGGAATTGGAAGTTCTGCGAAAAGAGCTTCAAAGGGTCTCAGATGAGAACGAGGAGCTTCGTAAGGAGATTGCTTCTAAGGACAGAGAATACGATAAACTTCAGAATATCTCGAATACGACTCTTGAAGAGAAAAAGGAGCTCGAAGACAAACTGAACTATATGCGAGATGTTTGCAACCAGCTAACCAAAGACAACACAGGTAAAAAACTCTTTATTCATTGTAAAGAGAACTCACAAAATATCAAAAAAACATTAGCACGTGCCGAGGCTATAGACAAACACCTTCAAGAGATTAGTTCACTGAACGCGAAGATAGCGGAAATAAAACTAGAGCTAAAACGCTTTGATGGCATTGTAAGAATATGAATCAAATCGGTTTATCTGAACCTCCTTTTCTTAGGACCTGATTCAAATACATAACCGTATCAAACAACTTGAAACACGTGAAGCGACGCTCTACAATGTGATACTTAAGATCGAACATGCTGAGGTACTTTCAATACTAAATCAACAAGTTTCTCACTAGCTATGAAACTGAATCTAGGATTCACTTAGTGCGAATTTGTCATGCTGTCACTGTCTCGAACTTCTCAAAGAGTCTGTCACGTGTGTTCCATGTGGGCATTCTTACTGCTCTAAATGTAAACAGGGCTACGAGGACAGCTGCAAGGAATGTGTGAGAAATAATAGTCCGGTTTCAAGTCAATTTTTCAAGAATAAGCAATTGGATGCCATTGCTTCTAAAATGGAGTATAACCGTCTAATATTTGAGTCAGTTAAGGAAAAACCATCGTCGAAAACTGCACTTTAAATTAGCCTCGGTTTCTTTTGTCTATGGATATAACTTACTTTATTTCATAAGAAAGATAAAAAGCAGCATAACTGGCTTCGAAAATCAATTTTTATAATATCTTTGCTCTCTTCCCGCACTTGAAATGTAATGTTTAGACTATGCTTTGATTCATAAGGCATTAAGAAAAGACCATGAGTCCATAAAACCCAGAGATCACCAAGGAATTTGTGGCAGAGTATTACAAATTTAAATCTTTTTTTTCTGTTGCAACTGAGGCCTATGAACGAAATTCAATTCAAATTTTTATTTCGATTTTATCTGCAAGAGGAACTATGAACAGCGCCGCCACTTACCCAGCAGAGCACCAACAGATTATTGAGAAGCAAAAGAAAACAATTGATGGATTGGAAATCACAAATGAAAAACTGAGACGAAGGGCTCAATTCTATGAGAATTTTTTGGAGAACGTCGCTCAATTTGAAAAGACACAAAACGCTATCAAATTCAAAGAATTCTTAGCATCAGTAGCCCATTCACCCAGGCGCAGCAGCAATAACCTTTTTATTTTTGGGTAGAATGTGAAAACTTTCGAAAATTTGCTCGAAGAGCTCTATCAAGCCAAAGAGGAGAAAATTTTAGAATACATAAAGTAAAACATCTCATTTGATCTTCGTTTAATCACATTAATTTGTTGTTTTAGTGCTTATGATGCTAAGCGCAAAGCCGAAGAAGCAGCCAACGCACTCGCCGAGAAGGAAAATGTTGCAGACGCCGCTTCTAACAATGAAAAAACCACTCCCAAAAAGTCGGTGCCTGTAGATCATCAGATTAAAATGCTGCAAAAGCAAGCTGAATTCCTTACAAAAGAGGTACTAACTAGCAGTGGCGATCGTGTAGATCTAAATGAAAAAAACTTTTTTATGTGCAGGTTGAAGAGTTGAATGAAAAAAATAAACGATATGTTGGCACGTTAAGCAAGAAAGATTTCTTCCATGAGTATGAAATGCTTCTCAAAGAGGTATCTCAAGCGTTTTGGCGACTGTATCTTATTGTTTGAAATTAGGTTCAAGGATTAAGGAAACAGAACGCTGTTGTGAATGAGAAACTGAAGGCTCGACTCCAAGAGCAACCTTAGTCTCTAATCATTTTCTATCAAGTTAGTGACCCATCTTTTTTTTACTATATTTATGCATTTGAATCCTTTAAATATGTGATACATAACTATTACCTCTATTTTTCCCAATGAGCTTCGTGAATGAGCTGTTTCGGAATTCAAAATTGTAGCTTCAAATAAAATTAAAATCTCGTTATCTTCAATTTGACCTGAATGCAGTCACCAGCACTTACAGCTAAGCAAATCAAAGCAAGGCAGGAAACCTCTAATATCTTCGGCTCTGGACCAGTTCAGACGCCAAGCGCGCGCAGCCTCACTCCTAATCTTCGTACATCAAACACATTCGCAGATTCAAGCGTGATCGGTAATGATCATTCTATGCTGCTGCCTTATCTCAACTGTTCATCACCTCAGCCTACAAAGATCCACGCAAACAAGCCGAAACAGCAGCTAGCTTGAAAGATTTCGGATTACCTGTAAGTGAATACTATGAATTGTTTTGATTTCGATTATTTCAGAGAAATCCTGAGAGAGAAAAAAATCCAACGTACAAATCTCAACAAGTTACTGAGCATTTAGTGCAGTCGACTGAAGGGGATGTTTATACGAAAGTAAGTATCAATAAATCATTTGGATTTGGCTCAGGCGGAATCTTTCCTAGCAAAAAATTACACAGCAAGAGAAACCGAAACCAAATGAATATACAAAGCAATCAGTAATAGCATAAACTGAGGTCAGAAATGTAACCTTTAGCGCAGACAACTGGGATGGACGCAAAAAAAGATTCTGCTCCAGAGCTCTTGATCGGGCTCGAAAGTCGAGAGTAAGATAAGCCAGATTGGATGCAAAGAGTAATGAATTGCTAGTGAGTATCTCAGAGAAAAGAATGCCGAAAGGTCACCTGATAGGACTGCAAGGAGTCAGCAGCTGGCTATGAAGCATGCGAAATTAGACTATGAATGGGATGGCCAGCATAAGATGCCCGTTAAGTAAGTGCAATTGTCTCTCTTTCGAAAGGAATAAATAAATATCTTAGAGTCGATCGTGGAGACACCTTTACACCCAAGTATAGAGAACTCAGCCCTCGAGCACAGAGGCAACAAGAGCTCTATGATAGGGAAACGCTGAGTAAATTGCCACCTCGAACTCAAACAGAAAGGCCGAGAAGGGTTGAGTATTCTGCTGACACACCGTCAATGAGGCAAAGCTTTGTCAATATGAAGAGACAGAATGGTATTTAATATTTCTGAGAGAAGAAAATTAATGTTGGCTCATCCACAAATTTAGAAAATGCGAGCAATGTGTTTAATGTGACAAGTCAATCAAGGCAAGGAGATTTCGGAGTCCTGACTCAAAAGGATTTCAATCTTGACATATGTCCTGCTGATTGCAGATGGAATGATAGATACACCGAGAGTAGATATAAGGATGATTTCGAATCAGCTGTTCCAAATAATTTCGCTGCGAAAAAGAAAGCACAAGAGTACAACTCGAATATCTTTAACCGACCAGATGTATCTACGGCATTAGTTTCGAAAAACCTAAGAAATATTTAGAAAGAGAGACAGTCGAAAATATCTCCTATTAAGGGAACTGGATCTGACTTTTATGACCACGAGAATGAAGGCATCCGTCGAAAGGACCTTCACTTCTCTGATCTTTTTGATATTCCAAACTATCAACCCCCAACCAATAAACCAAAAGGGTAATCTTCGGTAACTTTTTCTCTTAATCTAAAAAATTGCTGAATAATAGTCCCGAGTACAATATCCCAACAACAGCTAGTGCTACCGACAGCCATTTCGAAGCTTATAGCCAGAGATCGAAGTAAGATGCACTATATTAGTAACCTTGAAGAACTGAATAATCGACCTACCTAATAGAACTCCTAATGACCACTACGATATAAAAGAAAAGCGGTTAGAAGAGAGAGCATCGGCACTTGATTCTGATACTCTAAAAATGAATTCAGAGCGGTTTAGGGGTAGTTCAGTTAAAGTAAGTCCGATAAAAGAAAGAGGAGGGTATTATTAGTTAGCATATCTTCATGTGCCCCTGACTGTTTGCTATTAATGAAGGATCACACCTATTGGAACAGAACATAGAGAAGGAACTTTCGATTTGAGAGGCACCGAACTGACTCCTCAGCAGGAAAATCCAGATCACACAAAGAATATGCTGAAGACTTATACGCTGACCTCTGTGCCTAAGACAGTCGATGAAAAACTCTTGAAGAAATTGTTTTCAGGGTAAGCAATCTCATTGCAAATAACATTTTTTCGCTTCAATATCAAATATAGATTTCATTTAGTCGATCTGCAGTGTGATGTCAATAGCCTTACGAATAAGCCTTTGGGAAGCGCGCAACTCAAGCTCCGAAGTGATGATGAAGCAGCTATCAAGAGTCTGCAGCAGAAATTGAAAAAGGTGGGAATCTATATGACAGCGAAGGAAACCAAAATCGGGAAAAATAATAATTACGTTGAGAATCCAACTGTTGACTGGCGTGATCAAAATCTACAACGTGAAGAGAAGCGCTTGACGGTATTATCAATATTCGTTACCCATTAAATTTATTGGGGATTTATGATGATACATAGCAAAAAGAGAAAATCGTTGCTAAAATGTCTAAGAGAGAAGATATGCAATCTGAAGCAGAAGTATATGGTAATACCAAAGAACATGGCAAATGGCCAACGAACTGGGATGCTAATGCGTAAGGAAAAACTTTGATTTACAGAATCTGTATGATGATTTGATAACAGGAATGTCAAGTTAGAATCTAAAAAGGAGTATCATGCTACTGCCCATTGGAACCGTGATATTAAGAAGAGTCCTATTGTAAAGAAGAAAGATAACTCGTTAATGGATTCGAATCATTTTTTAAGCCGTCCTCGTACAGCTTGGGTAACGTGAGGCCCATTCGATAAATCTAATATTTGTGAAATAGAAATAAAGCCTTACCTTTCAAGGAAATTATCCGCAGCAGCACAATAAAATGGCTCTCTGCGATAAGTTATAGAAGCCCTAAGATAGATAAAAAAATTTTCAACTTTATTTGATATAGATTTGCAACAAACTGACATTTAAATCTCTGTATGGTCGAC
>ENA-UOUE01001283-UOUE01001283.1-compost-metagenome-genome-assembly--contig:-NODE-1283-length-16549-cov-20.764267_pt1 | contig 16549 bp, 11 predicted proteins | sample MGYA00238146_ERZ747223 | MGnify/ENA primary metagenome ERZ747223 (study PRJEB28781, sample SAMN06268865) | compost metagenome | isolation source: single cell | place: USA: California, Emeryville, Joint...
TCTAAAGCGTCTTCGTTCTGATAGTAAGCCCGCATGTACGCATCTTCCTTTAATTTATTAAAATAGTTCTTCATATGCTGAATATAGTTCCTCTTGGCAGTTCTCACCAAAAACCGTAAATAAGCCGAAAAATCGACAGTCGAGAAATTTTGGCATTGATGCAGCAAAATTTCGAGCGACCGTTGATAATACTCTTCGAGGACCAAACGATCGTGGATGTTGAAATCGCAATCAAACAAATTCAAGCAAATGCGTTGGTATTCCTTCATTAGGTAGTCATCGTCGAGTCTCTTATGATATGGAGACTTGCTCCGAGGAGGCGAAGAGCTAGGATTTGGCTTTATCAAGCGTTTTTTACGTTTTTGCTTCGAGCTTTCGTCCATATCATGCTCTTGCTCACGAGCGCTAGGTTCATCTTCATAATCAGCATCATGACGGTAGTCATCTTCATGATCGCCTTCAGTCCTTTGAGCTCTGAGCCTGCCTTCACGGTTGAGTTGCTTATCATCTGGGCTGTCGCGATCAGGTGCAAAAGAGTCGTCGACGGCTTGAGTCGGATGTTTTGATTTCGGGGAGGTTGTGTATGCTGGTTTCTTCGAGCTCGGCATGTAATCTTTTACATCAGTGCGGATTCGATTGGATGGGGTATAGAGCTGATCCCTTTTCAGCAAAAATCTCTTATCCTGCCCCTTGTAAGGACTCGATTTATCAGGAGACGACACAGTTGTAAAATGCTGTTTTGGTTGATTATCATAAGGCCCTTTTTTGGCTCTAAGGTCTGGAACTGTCAGCGTCTTTTCCAGTTCACCAGAAGGCGAGTGTCTTCGTCGATCTTTTTGTTGTTTATTAGGGCTCTTAAAAGCGCTGTCTCGATCGTAAGTCTCATGAGGATATGAATTCTTCATCGCTTTATTACCAGGTCTTGAAGGAGTTTTATGATTTTGACGGTCTTGTTTTGCATTAGGGCTGTGTAACTGATTCTCTGGGCTGCGAGATCTGTTCGGAGTGCGTGACCTTTTCTGAGCCCGCTCCTCAAACTCATACTCCTGGTCGTCACCCCTACGATTAGGGTGAGCTCGATTATTTTTATGATCAGGCTGATTTTGCAATTTCCAAGGCTTTTCATAATTTCTATCCTGGGTTTTCATCCCCGAGAGATTTGCATTATCTGATAGATTTGACATCACCGACTCTCTGCGTGAGCTCGCTGAATATTTACTTGCCTTTGAGTTAAAATTGCTCTGGAAGTCTCCACCTCTCTCTTTATAGCGGTCTTGAAAGACTCTTTCAGCTTCCCTTAGCTTCTTTAAATTCATTGCAGATCTTTTCGGCTCTTTTCGTTGATTTTTACTCGACTTTTCATCTTTTTTGGGCTCTGGTTTCTTCTTATGATTATATGAGATATCTGAAAGCTCCTGAAGATCCTCAGGCGTTATGTGCTGCTCTTTAATTGACGATTTGAGAGTGCCAATCACATCAGCTTTATCGCTAGGCTGATCGAAGCCACCGAGATATTTCGGCTTATTTTTCTTCTCTCTGTTTCTGCGCCTGTAATTGCTCGAATTTGACCTCTCTGGAGATGATCTATCTTCTCCGGAGTTCCTCGCCGGGCTGCTTCCGCCTCCACTGATCTGAGAGACCGGACTATCGCTTCTTTTATTCAATAGCGACATTACAAGAGGATCAATATTTTTCTTCGGTGGACTTGGTGTTTCTCGCTTTTCCCCTAGAGATTTCTCAGATTTTTTCCCAAGGCTCTGCTTCGACCGTCTTCCTAACGGATCCAGCAACATCCTTCGAAGAGACCGGTTGGAATCAACAACTGACTCATCACCGGCTCTGCTACCGGAGTTTTGACTGTCTCTGTCGGGAGAACCAGTCTTCCTGATTTTTTTCCCGAGGATTTTATCGCTGTTTTTACCATAGGCGTTATCTCCAAATTTACTGGGAGAATGCTCACGGTTCTTGTCAGTGGACTTCTTCGTTTGATTGCTTGAGAATTTTTCAGAAGTTCTATCCGGCGAATCTTCTCGTGGACTTTCTTTCTCTTCGGAAATTTCGCTCTTGGATTTGGGTTTGCCCTGAGAATGAACGCTCTGGCCTTGGTCGTCTTTCTTCGATTTTTGAGATTGCAGTTCCGAAGCGACTGCTTGCAAATTTTCAGCTAGCCTCTTTTCGAGGTCGTCCTGCAAATCTTCTTGAGGAGGTTTGATTTGCTGGTTTTGTCGCCGTGTTGATTGCTCTGTCGTTTCTGTGTCCTCGCCTTTAGGTGCTTTGAGGTGCCTGTCGGCATTGAGTTGCGGCTCACTCACTTCTCCTCCAGATATGTCGGTGTATGAATGCGGATCCGCCGTGGTTGAGCCTTTACGTTTCTCGGATGCGCGCTCTTCCTCTGTTTGTTTAATTTTCTCAAGCTGTTCTCTCGCTAAGTCTTCGGCGGATTTGGCGGGGGTTTTCTCGCTCTGTCTTGAATCGTGCCTTGGAGCTGTCTCATGTTTTGAGCTTTGTTCCTCACCTGGAATCTTATTTTCCTGATCATTGCTTCTCATTTTTTCGATCTGTTGTCTCGCCCATTCAGCAGGGTCGATCTCTTTGCTAGTATCGCCTCTACTCATCTCGTCTCGGCTTTTCCCAGAGCTGAAACCCTCTCGGTCTTGACTATTTCGTTTCAAACGTTCGATTTGTTGTCTAGCCCATTCAGCAGGATCTTCAATGTTCCTCTCTTCAAAATCATCTCTATCTAGGCTAGCAGGCCTATTATCCTGGCTTTGATTAGTTCCGTGGGTTTTATCTTTGCTTTTTTCTTCAATAACATCCCCTTCTTCAAAATATCTATTCTCCTGATTCTGAAAACTCATGTAGTCATTTTGAGGAACGTTGGATCGGCTATCCGGACCATGAGAGTTTGGCTTACTTCCAGTCCGGTCGACTGGTTCTGAAAATTCGCTGAGTTTCTCCTTCTCGAAAGATGTATATTTGTTATCACCGGCGTCTAATGTATCAGCGTCCTTATTTTCCTTATTACTAGCAGCTTCTTTCAATTGTTTCATTAGCAAATCGTTGGAATTGTCAAAGGCATATTCATCTTTTCCCAGTTCCTCTCTTGCTTTCGAGTCAAGAAACTCTCTGAAGTCTTGGTCATCAGTTCCTCGCCGAGAACCTTTTTTGCTTCCCAAATTATCTCCATACTGTTCATAAGGATTTTTCTGAGCAAAACTATCTGCACCTTGATGAATCAATTTTTCCCTTTCAGTACTTTTCAGAGATTGATAAGGAGAGTTGTCCCTAGAACGAGTATGAACAGGTAGCTCACCCTGCTGGCTGCGTGCTTTCGACTGTAAAGAGTTATGGCCGAAGCTATGTAGGTCATCTTTGCCAGAGCGAAATTCTCCTCGGCTGTCGAAAAGATCTTCATAAGCCTTATTGACAATGTTCCTTATCGTCAATGAATCAAACTCTACAAATTTCACAATTAGCTGCTAAATGCAATACTGGCTTACCTGGACCGAGGTTATTAGCGCTATTCCTCGAATCTAGTGAGTCAAGTCGCTGAAGTTGTCCTTGGTCACCAAAAACTATAAATTTCCCAGTATTTTCAGCAAAGACAGGTGGTTCCCGATTCGACTCCCACGAAAAGCGTTTTTGATCGAGGCCATAGCCCAGCTCTCTAAGCTCATCATAACTCATATAAGCAAGCCCTCGCTTCTCTTTTGCCTGATCTTCTTCAGAGCGTAAACGCTGGCCGCCGCCAGTCTCGAATTTCTGCTTCATCTTATCCTTCATTATTTCCTCTAGACTGGCTATTCCACCATTAGTGTTCTCTTTGCTTAGGTACTCTTTACGCTCTTCGCTGCCAATCTCACCAGATCCTCCATATTCTTCGCTATCCCCATCAAGTAATTTCTCATTCTGCCTCACGAGTTTGTCAACTGGGCTTTGTTTTTTCTTCTTCTTGTCTTTTTTTCCCAGCCCCTTTAACTTTTTATCTGTGTTAAATAACAACTGCGAGAGATTTTTAGCAAAACTTTCATAGGTACTATCTTTCTTTTTCTGCTTGCTGCTACCGATAGAATTGTTGTCATAGTCCTTGCCAGTGGTGTCTGCATTTGTTGGAGAATTCTTAAAAGACATCTGGCCATCACCTTTCGAAGATTTGTATTTCTCCGCAGGGTTTTCCTCTATTTCAGTCAGCTTCAAATCATTAAATGTGCGGCTAATAGAGCGATTTGGCGTTTCGGTCCTTTGCGCCGAGTCATTCGTCGTAAGCTCATTACCGCTATAGCTTCTGCTCATATTATTAGACCGATTTGTTCGATCAATTGGGGATGGTGAGCCTTTTGAATTATCCTTGGACGAAAGCTTTGTTTTTTTGCGTTTTTTCCCTCGTTTTTTCGAAGTAGTTTCCTTGGCAGGACTCGGAGAAACACCTATTTTGTTCTCTTTTTGCTTTATATCTCCAATAGGCAGCTTCTTTTTAATCGTATTTCTGCCTGGGGACTGAGAATGAGCTGAGCCTCGTGACCTATTAGAGAGAGAACGAGTGTAGGCTCCGAAATAATAGTTCGTTGGGGTTAACTCTCGTTTTTTCGGTGGTGTTTTTTTCTGAATAGGCTCCTTGATCTCAACTGAATAGTCAGCAAGAAACTTTCGTTGTTTTTGCCTTGACCTGGTTAAATATGCCTCGGGTGGTGGACTACGAGATCGCCGAGCAGATTTATTATGTTGTGGTGATCGAATATTGGTGATTTTAACGACTGCGAGCATATTTTGAGAGAACTCATTTTCTTCTTCAAACTCAATTTCATTTTCAACTAGAAAATTCGTGAGACATTTTTTGTTGACCAATTCTTCTTTTTTATAGACGAAGGATGGGAGCTTTTTTGCTTCGTGGATAGTAATAACTTCTCTAGAAGGAGAAGACTCTTGACTCATGTCCACTGAGTGTCGTTTATTATTTTATGTATTAATTAATTTTGTTGTTCGTTCAGTTAGATCCTATCAGTCGGGATTTGTTATGTTGAGCACACAAATCCTGATATTTAGAAGCAAATATTAATCTATGTTGCTTTCAAAAAAATAATTGGGCGAGAAGAGAAAGGATAGCAAATCCATTAATTAGATAATCTACGAAGAGATGAGGCTTTAGTTTGTTATTACAGCTGAGTCGATGGGACCTTAATCTTCAAAGTTTAATGTGAAAATTTGTTAGAGAACTGCATGAAAGTGTGCTAATACTTTTATTCACTTGGTAATTTTGGATAGTTAAGTTTCGATTTATAAGCGGCTAGAACTGTTTGCTGTGATATGTTTGATGAATAAAAAAAACAACTAAAGCTACCTTTTTGATGTCCATGGTTAATTGTGAAGAAAAAAACAGAATAGATTCCTGTAATCTGCATTAAGGAGCTATAATGAAAATGAACTGAATGTGTAGAATTTCATGAAATTAATACATGCCACATGCATTTCTTTAAAATATTTGTAGTTGTTTTCTCAGCATCAAGTTACAGAGTCAATGCAACGAAAATTTTTTCAACCCTCGTGTTTAGGCATCACGCGAAAACCTTTAAAGAATTTACAATGAAAATTAATCACAGTGTTTGTGAATCCCAAATCCAATTTTATTCATTTGCACTGACACTCAATTGACTATGTATTCTAAATTGAATTAAATAATTCATTTGACACGTGAAGAATTCAAGAACCGATGTTGAAGTTATCAGTTTTCCTTTTTCTCATCTCTGCAAGTTCATTCATTCTATTAGCTTCAGCACAAGAACGTTGGTGGGAAGAATGCAACGTAATTTCTTTATTGCGAAACCCTCATGCTTTAATTCGACAATAACCATAGGCGATTACACTTGACACTAACAACTGGGAGCAGGTCGTTGGAAAAGACAAACACGTTTTCGTTGAATTCTTTGCTCCTTTCTGCATCTGGTGCAAGCGTCTTGTTCCTGACTACAACAGACTGTACGATATATATATGGGGCCAGGAGCCAAAAGATCCGATGTGATCATTGCCAAAGTCAACGGTCAAGAGAACTGGGAGCTTTGCGCTCGTTACGGAATCGGAGTTTATCCAACTTTGCTTCTCTTTGAGAAAGGAAGCAACGCTATCAGAGGCCACTTTAAATTAGAAAGAACAGCGGATTCTATGCACAGCTGGATCGAGGCTCTTGTCCCACCTGAAGCACCTAAATTAGAGACTATTAACGTAGAGCCTCCTCAAGAAACGCCAAAGAAAGAAGAAGCACCGAAGGCTGAAGAGCCTGCTAAGAAAGAAGAACCTGCTAAATTTGAAGAGCCGCCTAAGATAGAAGAGCCCACTAAAGTTGAGGAAGCTCCTAAACCAAGTGAGAAGAAGGAGGAAGTCAAGCAAGAGGAACCTAAAAAGGAGGAGGAGCCTAAGAAAGGAGAAGCCAAAAAGGAAGAGGAAGAACCTAAGAAAGAGAAAGCGACGAAAAAGAAGGAAAAAAAGGAGGAGGATGCTAAAGAAGAAGCCCCTAAAGTCAAAGTAACAGGGAAAAAGGAAAAACCCAAAATAGAAGAGACTCAAAAAGAGAAGGCAGACTCAGCTATTGAAGAGCAGCTTCGCAAGGAAATAGCAGAATTAAAGGAGCAAGTCGCAGATTTTGCGAAATTGAAAGAGAGTTCTAAGGAGAAGGACGGCCAAGAAGAAAAGCTTAGAAAGGAAATCGCTGAGTTGAAATCACAAAATGCTGAATTACTAAAGTTGAAATCCTCTCTCAATGAAAAGGAAAGACAAGCGGAGCAATTTAAAAAGGAAATTAATGATTTGAAGTTTAAATACGCAGAGTTGCAAAGACAGCAAGAAGAGCAAAAAAGACATCAGGGCCCATCCGAAGAGCAGCTACGCAAGGAAATTGGGGAATTAAAGACTCAGGTTTCAGATTTACTAGAATTGCAAGAATCTCACAAAGGGATGGTTGATTCTATTCAAGCTACTATGAGTGCTGGCACTGGTCAGGTGAAGAGTGCTGGAAGCTTAAAAGGTACAAAAAGCGGAGGAGATGATAAGAGCGGACCTGGATTAGGGTTTGGAACGTTGATTTTTGGATTCATGTTGGGTGGTATGGTAGGTGCTGGTATCGGAGTCGTGTATAAGAATTACAATTCGATACATTTAAAGCAATAGCTGTATAATTGACTGTTTTGAGGAGTTTCTACAGAATAAAAGAGTTACACAATAGAGTTTAGATGCAAATCTTCTAATTTTGATAGCTGACATATTTTCTTAGTTAATAGACATAGCCTAGCCGAATCCTAGGATAGATGATGAGAAATTAGGACTGTGATCATCTGATGTGCTACACTGGTCTCCTGAAGGACCGCTTTGGTGAGCTGAGGTGCAGTCTTCTCAAATGTTAGACCAAGAAACATTCCAATACAACAAAATACATTATATCTGATTAATTCTGGAAAAAATGATAGATTTTCAAGAGATTTTTAATTGTTTCTACAAATGATTTGTAATTTTTTTGGAGAGTATTTATCTAATCCAATTATTTTCATATTAATTTGGGATTAGCTTTGGTTAACTATTAGAGACAAGCAAATTCTATTATTTTCTGAGTAACAACAAATTTGTTATTTCTCCGCTATGGCTTTTCTTCTTCACTTTTTTGACCCGTTTCTTCCGATTTCTGGTCATAGAAGATCTCTTTTATTCCACCTATCGCCTTCATCGTCGAGTCATTTACGAAAATTTTCTGTCCCGGCGTAATATATTCAGGATGGTATTTAAACCGCAACCTCAACACACGAGACCTGTTAGAGTCAAGCTTCAGATGACGTAAACTTTTCTTCTTTTTGATTGATATCTCTTCGAATCCTTTGAACACAGCCTTTTTCAATTCTTTCGCCTTATTTTCAAAATTAACTTTCGCTTTCTGACTCAGCCCTATTGTTTCAGTGTCTTCCACTTTCTTGCCATCCCCAGTGCTCTTGCTATTAGCTGCAGCGGGGTCTGTTTTAGCGCTCTTTATTTTAACCGCAGAGGGCGGATTTTCTTGTGGATTTTGAAACTTGTTCACCATTTTATCGTCTTGTGAACGCGACTTTGATTTCTTCTTCTTGGCATTCTCCGCATTTTTGATCTCTTCTTCTAGTCTGCCGGCGTCAGTGAGTTTTCTCTCAGATCGCAAACCAACAAACTCATGTGCGTTTAGTTCTTCAACCGATTCATAGTCGAGTACTAGCGTGCAAACCTGGTTTGTAGTCCTTGAGACGATCACAGGTTCATAGTTCTCCCACAGGATTATTCGTTTTCCTGAATCCTCTATCGGCGTAATCTCTGCAGTAAATTCGTAACCAGCTCGAGGGTTTGCCTTGCCGTCCACCAGTACCATGCCTAATCTCTTGAATTAGAGTTGGGATCTCTAACCCGGCTGTTACCTCTTCTAATCGCGTTTTTATTGCCATCAAGCCAAGATTGTGTTTGTTTTCCTGGCTTAATCCAGACAGAGCAGGTCTGACCACAAGTTGCTGCTCTCACATCGACTTTCTTACAATGGATATTAGCAACTTCAACGTTTCTATTTAGAGGAAGGTTAATATTTGCTTGCTTAAAGTTATATTAATAGACCTGAATTGTCCTTTCTCGTCGGGACCAATGTTAAGAATTTGATGGCGTTTCAATGACCCTTTGATCACTGTTCCAGCTAAAATAATTTTTCCGGCTTTTTCGAACGTGGTATGGATGTAAAACTAGATCATCCCCAAATCAATGACGTTAGCTAATTAGCACGGTGAATAGCTCCTCACCTCTGTATGTAAGTTTTTGTTTGATAACAACTGATTGTTTACAGGCAGCAAGTTCAGAAAGTTGCTGAAAAGGTCCAAATTTTTCCCAGTTACGCTTGATATCTAATGAAATTGGCTTTGAAAATGGAAGAAATTAACGTAATTACTCTGAAAATAGGTGTAACGTCTTCTTCTTTAATTACTCTCGAAAAAAATACGACATCCTCATTTGAACTGATTACCATGGGAATTTTGCCGTTAGTGGTCAGAGAAAGGGTTGTTTGGACCTAGTTATGAGAATAAAAAAACAAGGAAGGCATTAGATGTCTGTACATGAGCTGTGAAAAGATCGAGATCGCTTTCCTTCAGTTTATCGACATGAGTGATGACGATGATGATCGGCACCTGAAAGAGCACGGCTAACTTAAAGTGCTCCTCAGTCACTTTCGTTATCCCTTGGACAGCTGAAATGACTATCAGTGTGTAGTCTGGTTGCATTGCACAAAGATTTGTAACAATTTTTGTCGTATAACGCTGATGACCGCCGATGTCGATGAAGGTCAAGATCTTTGTGCTCATGTCAACGATTTGCTCCCATGAAGGGTTTCCAAAATCGCAATGATTAGTGACGTTTCCTTGGCTGTCAAAGCCGAGAATCTATTTTTGAATGAACTTCAGCTTATATATAAAGGAAAAGCAAAAGTATACATGATGAGAGACAGCTGATGTCTGTCCCGTCAGGACTTCATGCTTGTGACTAAATACATGCGTCCTCGCTGATCCACTGCCGTTGTCACGTTGACCCGATGTAAGGACACCAATCTACTCATTTGAAATGTATATTATAACCCTCTTTTTTTAGCTAGAATATCAACCAAAGTACTCTTTCCGGCTTGGTTATCACCAAGGAACATGATCTTAATATCAAGCTTTATTCCGTCTCTCAGATCGTTTCGACGAACCAGTACTTGCGCCAACTTTCCACCGTATCCTCGCTTCAGCGGAGGAATTATCACATCCGCGTTTAACGAGGATGCCATGGTGCAAAGTGACTCTACAGCCAATTAGGCAAAAATTTCCCATGCACACTATTACTCAAAGACTCGAGCATATCAGTCATGCCGAGACCGACAGGCGTCCCATCATCCTCGACACCGATAACATACTTTGCTTCACCATGTCCTTCATTCAATCGAAATTTCATTTGAGTTGTCAGATGTTCCAGTCTTTCTTTGGAAGGATTAACCAGCTTAAGCTTATATTCTGTGCTTCCATAATCGTCTTCTGGGTCGAGTTCTTCAATAGAACCTTTCTCTTCGACGCTATATTCTTTCTGCACAAAAGCTTCGAGGCAGATTTCAAATGGAGTCTCTTCGTCTGGTTATAGAGATAATGAGATCGGAGTAGAATAGAGGTCGGGTACCCAAGTTCGTGGTTTTGATTAAAAATGGTTTTTCTGTTTGTTTCAATACATTTTCATTTGATCCACTCTTTTCCTCCTCAGGTTTCTGATCGTCATTATTTTTTTCTCCCGGCGTTAGCCCTTTCCGCTGCTCTTTGCGCCGTTGTTTACGTGTGATCATTTCGCCTTGTTGAAACGGCTTTTTCGTTGTCGCTGCTCCGTTTGTATTGTTATGGCTATGGTGATTAGGTGGGTACGATGGGGTTAGTAGCGTTACTTCTTTGGTTTTTTTGTTGAAACGTTTCTGACTTCATCTTCATCTCCACCAAATATGTCGATAATGCCTGCATTCATTCCAGTTAGTAAAATTTTCGCCTTCTTGTAAAAGAATGCTGAGTGCTTGTTTAAATTAAATTCTGGTCTTAAACTGAATCTATGCTGAGAAAAGTTGAAAAGGCCAAATCGGCCAGAACAGAACAAAGATATGAGCTAACAGCCAATCAAAAAACTCCACGTTCTCCATAAAGGAGTTTTGAAAAATGTTTGGTGATTCAAAACATGAAAATACAAAGAATTTGGTAGTTTGGATGATGATGGATGTAATAGATCATTTTTTTTTCTTTTGCCTTTTAGAATAATCTCTCGAATGAGGTTGATTCAACTCTGTTTTGAATGAAACGTATGAAGTTTGCCTTGATCTTCTAAATAAATGATTAATTCTTTCCCTCTTTCTTGGGTAAAATACAAAATCAACCTAATATTACTCAGCAATTCAAATTACAATGCATTAATCGACCTTGTTTATTCTCACTAGCTTATTATGAAGTGAAGAGTTACTTTGCACTTTATTTTTTTTTTCTCCAACACCCTAAAAATTTTAATACATCTAGTTTCTTTGCCATATATCTGAGCAAGCTTACTGAGCTTGTCTCAAGCGATCCACTCAATTTTGATCAATGTTGTAAACTGTTAAATTTCCAATGAGGTACTTTCTCTTCAAGGCCTTAATTCCCAAATAAATTAATATCAAGAATATTGAAAGAAAGTTAGAAGAGGAAAGAGGAAAAATGGCTCACAAGCACAATAGACCTTATGAAAACGTCCTCCTAGCCGACAGAAGCTACCTCGCCCCACAGCAAAGCATGCAGAAGCTTATTGACTATGCCCTGTAATATTTCACCTCACATCACTCGGTTCTCATAGCCATGCTTTTAATCAATAATTTTCAGCATCCAAGACAGTCGCAGCAGAAGCAGAAGACAGACTCATTACAAATCAACGTTTTTAGTTTCAGCTTTGATCTTCGCTTATCCAACCTACTACTTCGTTAAGGTAAGCATTACTCTGCAATTGAATTAATCATCCATTCAATCGGAATAAAGGGCATGTTTTTCGGAGTTTGGGGAGAAATTCGCAAAGAAGACGGTTTCACTTCTTTCGTTATGGGTCTCGGCAAGCCAATTAGACTCCAATACAGACCTGAGCTCTTTTTCAGAGATCACGATTCATTCTTGAGAAAGGTCGAGGAAGAGAACATCAAGCTCATCAAGGATGGAAAGAAGCCTGCCACTTCTACACAACTGGTGCTCTGGCATTAGTTTCTCTACTGCTGCTGGAGATTCGAGAACGCATTGCAGGTTCCAGAGCGCACAGATTTCTTTAATGAAGATTTTCGGGTTGGGAGCGATATATTCATTAATATGAGTTAGAATTGCATTCTCTATATAGCGTCAGAACTTGCAATGCCTATTGTCGATGATTTGATTCTTATCAAACCTCAGACAGCAATAATCTTTGAAAAACCATCTTAAAATTTGAATTTCTAAGCAAAATTTCCAGAGATAATGCATTGAAGGAGATCAATTCAAAAGCTATTAGTGAAGAGTCCTTTTACGCTTCCTATCGCAGTCATTTATGTTTTAGCTATTAAATTACGGCTTGGCAATGCCAATGAGATCAAACATAGAAAATTTGAATGTCTCCCTATGTTGCTGCGGAAAGTGAGTAGAAATAGGGAAGTCAACTAAGAGTTTTCATCCGGTTGAGAGTTATTGAGATGATATAGGTTGTGTGTTCTTGGTAAAGAACCTCATTGTGAAACAATAAAATTTAACATTAAGCCAGCAAGATCTAAACAAAGAGAAGGATTGATGAGTGATAGAAAGAAAGGTACTTCGAGACTGGGAGAGATTGAAAATATAGTTAATTAGGTGAAGAAGAGGAGAATCAGGAAGAAGAGCAAGAAGGGAGCCAGGAGGAGCAGGAAGTAGAACAAGAAGAAGAGGAATATGAAGAAGAACAAGAAGACAATGCAGAAGAGCAAGAGGGTGAAGAAGAAGAAAATAAAAATGAGGACGAAGGGCAGGAAGAAAAAAATGAAGAAGAGGAAGAAGCTCAGGAGGAAGAGGAGGAGGAGCAAATGGAAGAGGAAGCAGAAGAGGAGGCTGAAGCTGAAGATGATCAGAAACATGAAGAAAATCAACAAGGCGAAGAGGAAGAGGAGGAAGAAGAAGGAGAAGAGTCGGAAAATCCTAAGGAAAAGGAATTGAAAAATCAGCCGGAGAAAAAATTAACAGCAGTTAAGCGAGAGTTAAACGAATCTCAGCAGTCATTAGAATCCTTTCAGCAGCATGAGCAAACCTTGCTCAATGAAGGAAACGTAGGCGCTTCCAAACTCTCGAAGAAGGACTTGAATCAGGCAAAAAAAGGTAACATTCATTCAAGGCGTTAATTAATAATGCATTGCTTCAGATAAGGAAGAAGAAGATAAGCCATCTCCAAAAAACACGGAGTCTACAAATCAGCAAGATTTGGGCACTAATAAAAAGAGTGATCTTGCTGCGAATCAAAAGAGTTTCTCAGATCAGAAGGAATCAGCAGCTTCTAAAGAAAAATCGGGGATCAAAGATTCGTCTAAAACTGAAAACCTAAAATCTCCAAAAAAACCTGAAGGACCTTCTTCTGAGTCCTCCCATAAAACTAAGCAAGCGATGAGCCAAAAACAGAGAGAGAATTCGCTTGGTGGTGGTGGAGATAGCTTCGACAATTCAACGGAGCTAAAACATTTCAAAAGGTCCAGATTATTTGAGAAATTTTGTAAAGAGAAAGCTGATCTGAAATTCGATCAGACTGAGCCAATCGGAAGACAAAAGCAAGGTGGTAGCGGCAACCCGACAAACGGACGAAGCCAAATAGACGATTACAATATTTCAGGAAGGCCTCACGTGTCGATTTTAAAAACAGGCATTCGCAAATCATCACCTCCAAAAGAGAAATTTGATCGTTCAGATAATGAATCAGAAGAAGACGATAACCAGGATCTTGGCCGAGAATTTGCAGCAAGAAGCCGCTCAAAGGTCTCTCTAGGGGACCCGCTGAATAGAACCAATAATATGAGGCTAAGAGATGACAGCAACGCTTTCGATCTTCAAACTCAGTCATTCAACCTGAACTATAACTCTGCGAGTCAGTACCTACCTGTCTTTCCGCAAATGCAGCCATATATGAATTATCCAGGCGCAATGCCTTATTATGGTTTTGGACTTTCTTCTGCGCTTGACCCACTGCAAGCTTCCCAAAAAAATTTAGCAACGGAACCACAAACATCTGCAGTTGAGCAAAGTGATATTTCTTTGCTAAAGGGAAAAGTGGCGGAACTTACGAGAGCCTTGGAGCGAGAAAATGAGATGAATAAGGTGACAACAGATCGATTTAAGGTGAATTTCAACATAGTTTTAGGCGCTTGAGAAAAAATGCAATGAGTATCTCTCTCAGCTGGATAATATCACACAAGATATGGAAGGTCGGAAGCCTCTCTACTCTCTTGCGAGTGATTCTAATTTTACACATATGTGATCTAGATTTGAAGATTGAATACCAAGAAGAGAGGAGAGCTCATCGAGAAGAGTTGGAGCTGATGGAATCAAGGATGGAGAACATTAGAGACAAGGTTTTTTGACTCAGAAATGACTTGACCTAAAAACAAATCGGGTTGCCTATTTTCAATAGGTTCAGAGCGAAAACCAAACGGAAGAGCTCTTACAAAAGATGATCGACGATTTGAGACGCAAACTTTCGACAGAAATGTCCTCGAAAGTAAAGATCCAGGAAGAAAAAGAGCGACTGGAGAGGAAATTATTTCAGAATTCTCAAAAAGAGCGGTAAAAAGAAACAAATTGTGTTCATCGTAAATCTGTTTTCCTCGATTAGAGAGTATGAAGATACTTCAGAAAAACTCATGGATGAGTTTGTAAAGTTGCGTCGGCTGGCAGATGAAGAAAAAATAGAGCTCAGTTCTCTTCGGTAGAGAATCAATTTCATTTGAGGTGAACTCATCGAGATTTATGTAGAAAATCCCATGAGCAAACGTTGCAAAAAATGAAAGAAATAGAAAACGAAAACGAGCGACTGAAATTACGCATCACAGAGAACTCCAAGAAAATCCAAGATAGGACCCAAGAGTACAATCTCTTACTCATCGAAAACGATGCCCTTCAGAACCACATTTCTACCATGAGTTCTCAATATAAGGCTCTATTGAACGAGAATGAGCATCTGAAAGATGAGCTATTCGATCTCAAGCAAGAGAACCTTGAACTGAAACAAGAGGTAATGAATTCCAGGCTGAATGTCGAGAAATATGAAAGAGATGCGAGCCATTTGCAAGCAATGCTCCAAAAATCTGAGAAGAATTTTAGTGTAATAACCTTCAATTATTAAATTGGACTTATCACGGTTCAAACTTTTTAGGACCAAAATAAAATAATACAACAGCTGAATCGAGAAGTCTCGAGACTTAGAGAAAAGGCATTGGCTCAGAAAGAAGCCTTGAGAGAGTCCGTAGCCACGCAAACTCGCAAAACTGAGATTGAGGAGAAACGATATCGAAAGCCTTCTCCAGAGATTGAAGATAATTCTCATTATGGAAACAGAAACACTCGAAAATCTATCCCGGATTATAAGAGAGAGGAAAAGCCGGTGGAGAGAGTCGAATCTATGGCCTCACGTTTGCATAAGGTTGATGAAGATCTTTATGCCCGGGGCCAAAAGAAAGAGGGAATCTATGAAGCTGATCGAAGGCATTTTCTGGACAAACAAGAACAAGAAAATGTTACCAGTTCGAACAAGTTTTCATCTCCTCAGAATCCCGTCAAAAACCGCTTCGGTGGACCGAGCTCTGTGAAAAATTCCGAGGGCAAGAGTTATTCGACGATTAGATTTGAAGAGGAAGCAGCAAACGCGAGAAGCGCAAAAAAGAGCATTACTAATCCGATTACTCACGAAGAGATAGATATAAATACTCGAAGTAGGATTTTCAAGAAGGAGGATGTTGAGGTAGTTTGCAGTCAAATTCTGATTGAAGTGATTTTGCTTTCCGTTATTAGGAGTCAGAAAATATCGGAAATAGAAGCACTTCACCACCTTATTATCAACGAATTGGAGCAAACAGAATCAGCGCAAGTAGTAGGAATAGACAAAAATCTAAAGACTCTGCCGGTGATGAATCCGAATATTATTATCAACGGCCAGTTCCTCGAGGCGAGGGAAACAAGTCAGACCCTCGTCTGCTGGCATGGGATGCAGATGCGAAAGATTCCGTTGGTTCTGGGAAGAAAACCTTCCAAGCTCGGAATGCCAGTAGCAAATAACTTAAACTTACTAGATGCTATTATATTCCATAATTTTCCAGGTACGGTTACGTTAGGGACTGAGCATACGTTAGGAACTTCCTCTGGTGAAAAAAATCCTCAAAAAGCAATTGATTATTCGCAAAGCGCGAATCCAAGGGTGCTAGCATCAATGCAATTGCCGGAAGCAGGATATCAGAAAAAAAGAAGTCTGTCTCCGGGAGCCAGAGGGATAAACCTTGATGACCTTGGTACGCTTGAGAATAATTTAATGAATTACCAGATGCAAAGAGATAATGTAAAAATATCCTCTATTCTTCTCGTGGCAAATAATAAATGACTTTTTTGCAGCTAAATGACGAACTCCAGCAACTGGAAAAGTCTAAAATTAAATCAGGAGCGTTGATATCGAGAAAGCAGGAGATCGAAGGCGAGTTAAGCGCGCTTCACAAGAAAATTAGTGCGATCAAGAATGAAATAAGAGAGAGGAGTGTGAGTGTGCTTCATAAAGATTACTAATGGATCCTTTTCAGCATTTTTTTTTTTTGTTGGGAATTTCATCTGCCTTTGGTCTCGAAAATAATATTTCTTCGTATCTTGCTACTTATCTATTTTGAAAAATTTGTTGAGTAGCCGACACAGTTTTCACATATTGAATTTTCCTGAAATGAAATGAAAATCGCACCACATGATTAGATGTTGTCCGCTTTGGGTGATTTGCTCCCTCTTTCTCTCTTTCATTATCAACTTCAGA
>ENA-UOUE01001284-UOUE01001284.1-compost-metagenome-genome-assembly--contig:-NODE-1284-length-16487-cov-4.632541_pt1 | contig 16487 bp, 14 predicted proteins | sample MGYA00238146_ERZ747223 | MGnify/ENA primary metagenome ERZ747223 (study PRJEB28781, sample SAMN06268865) | compost metagenome | isolation source: single cell | place: USA: California, Emeryville, Joint...
AATTCGATGCTTGGAGGAAAGACGATTGCGCTAATAGCAAAAGATATCACTAATCATATCACGTTGCTACAAAACCGGAACGAAATTCAGGCGAATATACTCAGCTCGCTGTCGCATGAGCTCAAAACGCCTCTTGGAATAAATCTCTCGCTGATGGAAAACGTACTTGAGAGTAAAGAAATCTCACCACGTGTGAAAGCGGATTATGTGCAGCCTGCCATCAGCTACAACAAGATGCTTACATTTTTCATAAACGATGTCTTGGACTTCGTTAAAATTCAGAAAAACGAGTTTAAATTGACCTTAGGCGCCTTTTGTATGGAGAATCTCCTCATTGATCTCTCCCAGCTTCTTGCTCCTGCCTTCAAACGCAAAAAGCTGATTTTTGAATTCGAATTTGATGTCTCGAAAAAAACCATTATAAGAAATGACAGTGAGCGGATCAAGCGAATTCTTCATAACCTCTTGTCTAATGCGATAAAGTACACGATGAAAGGGTCCATCAAACTCCGATTTGTGCCCATGGGAAGGAAGAATTATTTACTAGGTGTGAAAGACACCGGGATTGGGATCGGCTCTAAAGAACTTGGAATTTTGAGGAATAAATTGGAATCCAAAGACTTTGCAACCCTTGTGAATAAGCACTCAACCGGAGCCGGAATTGGCCTAATAATTGCAAATGTGCTCGCAAAAGGACTGGAACCCAGCGGAAAGGGCCTGAGCGTTGAATCCGAGCCGAGCTGTGGTGCTGATTTCTCTTTCATTATCAAGGATATGGAAACTGAAGAGCCTGAAGTTATTTTAGAACAATCCTTTGCGATGAGAACCGATGAGGCAGAAACAGAACGGCATCTAACCGTATCGCCAATACCCGATTCCTTTTCACCTAAGCTTCCAAGATTCAGTCAAACTATCTCGAATCCGCTGAATACAGTTTACTCGGGACAAAAGTCCATTCTGATAAAACTATCAACCGGGACTTCTTTACGAAAGCGGGATGAGCTATTTCCACAGTGTACTTGCAAAAAAATATTAGTAGTCGATGATGAGGTCTTCAATATTGTAGCAATAGAAATGATATGCGCGTCCGTTGGATATCGGGTTGATGCTGCTTTTAATGGAGCACAGGCGCTGGAGATGATCGCTAAAAGGTCGCAGGAAGCCTGTGGCGAGAAATGCAAAATTTATGAGATAATTATCATGGATTACAACATGCCTGTAATGGATGGATGTGAAGCCACGAGGGAGATTAGAAGAAAGACTGAGCAAGGCGAGTGGAAGGAATTTCTGATAATTGGGTGCACGGCCTACGAAGGGGCGGAGAAGCTTGATATGTGTATTAAAGCCGGGATGAATATGGTGATTAGGAAGCCATTAGACAAGAGTAAGATTACCTCTTTACTTCAGAAACATCTTTCTTGTTAACCTGGGTTTTCTTGAGTTGATATGAAAATGTAACAAAAATAGGGAGTGGATGTTATAAATTATAATCCACCGAGTCAATGTAAAATAACGGCATTATTTATTGATAACGACACCAGCCCTATTCCCATTAGTAACATAATTTTTCATTAAGCTTTCTTTCAATCAAGATAAGTGTTAATCTTGTGTATTTATGATTTAGAGCAGCAAAATAATTCAAATTTCCCTCATCCTTTTGTTGATATTCACAGAGTTTAGGGATTCTAAGCTAGATATACAAGTTAGCATATTAAAGGTCATAAATACTCGATACTTTTCGTTTGTGGACAATATCAATTCGTTGTAAGATTTTCTCTGCGAAATTAGGTCTCACAATTACAATAATCATTAAATAAAAGGAGTTACAATGGCGAAAAAAGGAAAACTGGACGCAAAGGAACTTGAGGCCATGAGACTTGCTGAGGAGAAACGCAAGGCAGAGGAAGAGAAAAAACTTCTGGCTGAACGTCGTAAAACAGAGGCTCCTGATTCAGGAGCAGGACTTCCACTTCTGATTAATGAATATTGTATTGAGCAACTTTGGGATGAAGCTCACCCCAAGCCAAAAGAATTCCTCCTTGAATTTATTACTCGGGTACTCACCGACAGAGGCGTCCTAGATAATTTTGAACCCATTGATCTCACTATGTTGGTTGAATTCAATCTCCAAAACCTGATTTTTGCGAAGAGCGTGCTGAAATTCAATAACAGAAAGGCAGCGATTGCAGTGAATATCCTTTGGAACCTCCTCATCAACGATAATGTTTTATACCAGCAGAAGATGGACATTAAAAGTCAGCCTATAGAGCAGAGAGTGAAATATTTTACGAACAAAACAGAGCAAAATGACCTGAATGAATTCAAAAAACTACTGAAAAATCATTCGGTTGTGGATCCGCTAACTGGAAGCAAATATCTTGAGGCCAGCGAAGTGAAAGAGATTGTAGATTATGCGAAAGATGTGTTTTTCACGCAATATAACTTGTTTAAATATACACTGTTTAACCAGCAGTCGAAGGAAAACGAGCGGTTGACGCTTTTCGTTGAGATTCCACAAGAAGTGCCTCCGTTGTCACAAGCTCTGTATATTCAGAAAGAGAATGAAGCTTTGAAGGCTGAAGAAGAAGCAAGAAAAGTAATTTGGCGAATATGTGCATTGTTAACTAATTTGATGTAGCAAAAAGAGCTTGAGGATCAGAAATTGAAGGAAGAGATGGAGAAAAAGCAGCGTGAAGAGGAAGAGCGCCTCAGACTAGAGGAGGAAGAGAGAAATCGTCTTGATGACAAGACGCTGTATATTATTCAGCAGAAACTGAAGGAAATGGAGGAAGAAATGCAGAAAGAACTCGAAGCTAGAGCGCAAGCTCTGAATGAAAAGTTAGTCGCATTAGAACCCAAACCGAAAGCGAAGAAGTAATTCATTTTTTTGTACTAATATACGCATAGTAGTTGTGAGTTGGATGGTAAATCCTTGTCGTATTTTTTATGCTGTAACGCAAAGAAAGAAACTCACTTAGTGTGTACTAAAGCTATAAGATTCTTACTGCAATTATTAAAGAAGAATGTGTTAGATTATATGGTTTTGGAAATTTAACTGCAAGACCGAAGGTTATTAATTCTATTTGGATTTTGAAGTAAGGTCGATGACGCTCTGTGTCAACTTGGGAAGAAGCAATATTCTGCGTTGGAATCTTTCTGCATTTACAAATAGGTTTCATCATTAAATTGATTTCTGCTAAAAATTAATAGTAGTAATATTGATAACTCCCGAATAAAAAAACCAAGAATATTTAAGGCAGAATCCCAAGCTTTCAAATTGCTTAATTCATTGGTGCCTTTGAATTTTTTTGGTTGACAATTTCAGAAACCACACACTCTTTCAACAATAAAGCTCTTTGCAAATCCGCAATATCATACAGACACTCCATAGAAATGCCTTGTACCAAGATATTTTGATGAGCAATTGAACTACTAAATCAGCCATTCCTCTGAAACCAAATGAATAATTTATTTCAGTTTCCTAAGCCCAAATCTGAACTACTCCAAGATTATCGCAAAATTATACAAACCCTAATGATTCAGCACCTTTTTAAGTACACTGACGGATAGTGCCCTTTTGATCTGTAACTCCAATGTTTCCAATTTTGTTGAAATTTAGTTGAAGTCGATTCTCCAAAAAAAGCACATTTTGACCTTCATTCTCCTCAAAACTTGCTAAAGGCATTTTTTTCATGCCTCGTTCTCCTGAGTAGAAGCTTGAGTTTCCAAAAGCAAGCCCCTTCAGATTTTTCCAGCCAATCATATTTAAAGTTTTCTGAAATACCTATCTTTGCTCTATCAGAAAAAAAGTTCCCATTCCATTCAGGTGCTAAACTGGACTGCACTCCTATTCAAAAATTATAGTTTCCGCAGGGATTCTGGTAAAAAATATGAAATGATTGAGGATTCGAGACTATCATCAGATTGCATTATGCATTAATTTATCATGGATTGCACCTTCAAATTTATTTTTAGTCTTGACCTCAGGAACTTCCACAGCACTTTCCTCTATGAAAAAACGAACCTACATTCATACTGATTCGACAAACCTCTTCATTTTGTTTCGATTAACTCCCGATAAATAAAGAGAGATGCCGGCGAGAAGTTATTACTATTATAATAAAAATGGCACGACTCTTAAATTTCTACTAACGAATCATCTGAATGAGACTTTTATAAATTTACTTGTATCCAACTTCTCAAAATTGGACCGTCCCGGTCTATTATCATTTAGAACTACCAACCAGCATGCTCAAAGTTAGCATTTTAATTAATAAGCTCGAAATATTGGTCAACTCATTCTCTTGCTGCAGCTTCTAGAATCAGATGCAATCGGATCTCTCGAATCAAGATATCAATTCTGATGATCAGAGCCGTCCTCAAAGAAACCTTCGAAACAATAGCCCACTTTTGGGCGGTAAATGCATCTATTATATCATTTCTGATATCTAATCGATCTCTGATAATGTAGATGATGAGGAAGAATACCAAAGAGGTACATGTGGCCTCGTCCAGAGATACAAAGATATGTGCTTGAATTTCCATAGATTGCTCCAATCACAAGAGATTTTGCGTAAAGATAGGCTCGAGTGGTTCCTAGAGATGTACTGTGTCATTACAAATACCATAATCACCACCAATACTAAGCCATACCTTCAAGATGATCGCATCTACTATCATTTCGCCTGCCACTATGCCTGTCAAAGCATCATGGAAAAGCCGCCTAATGAAGGATCATGTCCCATGATGGTTCTAGTAAGTGCTGAACCCGGGTCATATGATCTCAGGATCGAGTCCATCAATCTAATTCATAATCATGTGATTCCTGATCCTAGCGTCTACCAGGAGATGTACTCAAAAGCATTGAGTGCTCCATCCCAATTACCTGATAGCGCTACTGGAGACATAATCTCTTCGATACCTGGGAGTAAAATAGCTGTTAAAGCCGAAAAAACCGCCGGAGAAGATAATTCAAATAACTTTAACAATGGTCTCATTGTTGACCAGTCAGAGCAGATTGACATGAGCAACTACATCAACGGAGAAGAGGAAATGAAGGAGATGAATATCGAAGATAATGCTAATTTTCATCAGGAAAGTGGACAATATAAGATAATTTCTCAATATAAAAGACGAGTAGAGGAAGAGGCTTTTCGAGTTGAGAACGCTGAGTTTTCTAAACTCAAGTGCAAGACTGGGAGTCCGTACATATCAGAATCACTTAGTTTGCATGAAGGTGATGCTTTGGATGGAGTATTGTAATTGAAGCGTTGTGTATCTGCCTTGTTTTCAAGAGAGAGCAGCGGAAAGAGATGAAGCGATAATTTTTCAGAGAGAATTTCAAGCCTGTGCGAATTGAATCAAACCGTTAAGGCTTTGCCGGCAAATTATCAAGATTGAATCCAAAAATTAACGGAAGATATAGCTATTTTTAAAGTTTTCTGCTGTCGAATAGTAGGACTACTGTTGTAAAACGTGTGAGAGTATGTGATTCTGCATATTAAATTAAGAGTATATGAATCGGATGTACTGTCATTGTTTGCAGGTAGTTCATCTTATCGAGCTGACTCTGAAATTGGTTTTTGTAAAGAGGAGACTCAAGGAATTAACATTGAACTATCACAAAATAGTCATTATTAATGAAATCAGCCCTTTCGGTTGCGATACATATGTCAAAACAACGAGAATGTTCCCTTGATTTCATTGCTAATCAGTTACAGAGAATATGATTAACTTCGATGAAAAAATTTGCGCAGGTACTGGCATTGTGGTTCTGGACAACAGGTAGTTTAATTTTCTTTTTTCTTCCACTCTTCAGAAATGAGAGCTTAAACGGTTAGTTAATATATCTCAATTATCATTAGGACAAAGGCAAGTTCCATTCGATAATTAATTTCTAAATTCAGAAAACAATATTTTAAAAAAGATAATGTATTGGTTTCCAGAGAAATTGAATTCGAAATGTGCGATAGAGTAAAGATGGTAGCGGTTTGAGTTTCACTCCGTAGATAAGCATAAGTAACGGTTGTATCATATTGTTCAACAGTGTAAGCGTTGATGCTGCTGACAGATAAAGGTAGTCTCTCGTTGAAATATTGTAAAATTAACATCTTTTCCTAACAATTTGAATTTCGTGTATGAACTATTTTAATATTAATCAACCTAAAACAAAGTTAAGCTGAGATATAAAAAACTTGGGAAAGTAAATGAGCCTAAGGGAATAACTCTAATACAACCTGAACTCAATTTAGTTACAAAAAGTAAATAACATAGAACTACTCACTGAAAGTGGTTGCAAATGCGAATTTTAGAACTAGAGAGCAAGTGATTTTTCTAAAATAAAAACCCAGATGGACTCAGAAGAAAAAAGTCAAGGTGAAATACTTACCCAAAAAAACCTACTACCTTTCAGTAAATTCTCTCCGTCTTCAGATTACATCGACATGATCGAGCTCAAAACAAAGATAGTGTAAGAGTTCAGCTCAACGAAAGACTTTATCAAGGCATCCTCGACTCACAAAGTTAGTCGATATGATGATTCACATTTGGACTCAGAATTTCCAAGATCAAAATTATTTGTCTCACTCAGCCATAATCATTGAATTCAGGAAAGATGGATACGTTTGAGGCTCGCAGATCATGGATACATTTCTTCAGGTTTGTCATAACTAGAAATAAGCCGAATATTAACTGATCTTCTGAGATATTTTTTCTAAGGTCAAAAGGAGTTTGGAATTCTTCCTCATTGAAAGGATCATTGGTTATAGGAGTACAAGCTCAGAAACTTTTCCAGTTTCCAAGAGCCGATTCAGCCCTTTCCCTCTTGATGACGCACTCTCATTCAACCTGAGAGGAATTATTCCAATTCAATTAGAGCGATAAACGAGATATCTGATATCAAAACGGATTGTTGTATTCTCAACAGACTATTTTTTCGAAGATTTTGCTTACTATGGCTGTCTCCGAATCCGCTTTGTCTAACCAGAAATAGCATGTCTTCTTTTATTGGCGAAATTTTGCTTCAGAGGAATTCTGATCAGAATTGCATAGAATCAAGCCATTGGCTGCTTTTTTTCCAATGAAATCGAGTCCAGGTAAGCTCCGATAAATGCTACAAAGGGACTGCTTGTACCCGTATGTAAAGTGAGGTCAATCTTCTTGTTTTGCGTTCGTTTCGAATGAGTAGTGAGGAAACCTAATTGATTTGGGATCTATTTTTCAATCCTTGTTAATGAGCTATTTATTCCATATAAGGACATAAATAAGGAACCTGGAAAGGAATACTTGTTCAAGCAATTTGCGAGTAAGAAAAGGAAAAGAGCAGGTTTTTTGAATCTGCTGTAGGACTATGAGACCAGAATGTAAGAAAAGTTTAGGTATTTGTTATCTTTGATACTTTTGCAATTTATTGGAAGCTTCAACTATATAACTCTTTAATCACGTTCAATTGTTAATAATCGAATAACTAAAAATTTCCTACAGTGTGTTGAGAAACCAGAAAGGAATGTTACCAAAAACCGACACAGTGGATGCAAAAACTAACCTTTCAGCTGCTAAAACCTCAAAAAGAAACGGTAATCTAATACTTCTATCAAGAATATTTGTGTTTTTATGAAATGATTTTTCGCTTACAGACTTCAATATTCTGAAAACTAAACTAATTTGGTTTTATACTGATTAGAGAATATAACTTACGCGTCTCCAACGCTACTAGCATGGTCTTCAAACGGAAATAGCACCATCTCTACCATCGACCTGAAAACAAATACAACTTACATAGATCTTGAGGGAGCTCAAGTAAGAGGAGACTCACGTAATTGAAGCTTTTAAAAGAAAACCGTCTAATACTGTCACGTTTCTAGGCTGGAGTGCCCACGTAAAGGAGATTCCAAACACAAAATTGCTTGTTTCACTCACTCTTTCTGAGAACAATTCAGCCAATATGACATTACTTGATATCTCACAACGAGACGTCAAAAAAATCTATTCTTTAAATGAAGCCGAAGGAGGTACCATTTCCTTCAACATAAATTTACCATATTCGTGCTATCTTTCAATATCGTTGATATCTCTCCCATGTATTAATCAGTCTCTCAAATTGATTCTTCTATAGATGCCGGATTGGGAGACGTGGCCTATAATTCAAGACGAGGAATCCTAGGTGCAATGTCTGTTGCAGGGAAAACAGCTTATCAACTGTTCGATATTGAATATACCTTTGGACAGAAGGGTAACTACAGTGTAAGGCCATTAAGAAAATCGAAATGGCACTGGCAATATAGCGATGAAGAAGGTATATATTTTTTCTTATTATTATTGCCTATCAACAATCATTATATAGACAACTCGATCACAAGTATTGATTTTAGTCCTTCTGGAGAAACCACAGCGACGATTGACAAGTATGGAATCTGCTTGATATCAGATGTGAATACAAGCAGCTACAAATTCCATATGGTCATGGGCATGAAGAGTAACCCAGCATTCAGAAAAATTTTTTTCTAATGTTTCAATAACAGACCAACATAGCCGATGCAGGTGGAGTACTAACTCTAGCGAAGCGTTAGTATTCGTGAAGTATGGTAGAAAAGAACTCAATATCCTCAACGTTGAGAGGAAATCGCTCACTCTGAAGGGATCAGCTGAACTGGAAGTTAATCCTTATGGTACTTGCAGCGTGCTTCTAATGCTATCTTGCTTTCTCTTCTTATAACCGACATACTCAAAATAGTTTGTTTTACCTTTTTCATTTCATTTCATTTCGTTCTTATTATTCAAGATTTCATTTTATTTTTTAGCCGCAATATTTTGCATCGATGTTTGCCAGAGCAACGGTAATTTGCTAGCAGCAGGTGGCTATAAAGATGTCAAGATATTTGACAAAAGAGGAATGAGAGTTGTCAAAACCTTTGAAAAGATTCATTCAGGTAAAATTACTTGATTAATTTATTTTAAATTGTGAATTCGTAATTTCTAGAGACCATCAACTGTGTAAGATGGGACCCGAATGGAGACACCCTCGCAACCGCATCTGAGGATAAGACTGTTAAACTGCTGGACTTCAAGTCTGGGAAGGTGGTGTATACTGGAATATCCCCTGATGGAAGTAAATTATTGCAAGCTTTAGTTTCAGTATCCTTTGAAATTGTTAGAGGGTACAGGTTCAGTTTGCTTCATCTAAGCAAAGAATAAACTCAAAGCCTTACAGAAGAACGAGCAAACCTAAAAAATTCTTGAAGAATTGTGAATAAGTGGAAACAAAGTACAATAATCAGAGCTTTTTTTTATTTTTGAATTTTGCCACACTGTGCATAAACTCAAAAGAGATTCATTGAATTGTTTTTATATTTCATGCTTGATTGAATACACCTGAAAACGACATAAATTTGAGTTGATGAAACAGTGAAGAAATTTGAATTTGAATGATCAGTATAAGAGTTGATAAATCATTAATATAATCATTTCAATTGAATTCACTTCACATTTGACTTAATATTTTTCTAAAAACCAAAACAAGATTTTCCTTAGACTCAATTGGGATCGCCAAACCTGTTCAAACACGAAGTTTCTTCTGCATTTAGATAATTCTATCCACAAAAGTTAATATTTGTGCTGTTTTTTATTTTATACAGTTTTTGGTTTTTCATTGTTCATTGTTTGTTTTTAGCTCGGAAGAAGTACAAAATCTTAAATGAATCGCAGACAGAGATGAAGAAAATTGTTGAAATTGCTAGTAATGGTATTCAATCTTTATAGCTGTATATATTGAGTCAGCTTTTTCAAATGAAACAGACAAACGAAGCCGCTTCTAGAATTAAATGAGATTAGTTATTCTTGTCTAATAGTGAAAATGTACTCATATTCGCAGTATTTCAAAGCTTTTTTCCCAGTCTTGAAGTCAAATAGCCCTGTTGTCTTATCACTTGAAGCGCTCGCGATCATATCACCAGCTGGGCTCCATCGCACACAAAAAACCTCATCTATAAAATAATGAGTAGAAGTCAGAAATTATTTATTAACCCCATGAAAAAATTATTACCCTTGTGGGCGGTTTTGGACAATCTTTGATTTTCGTTTGTCAAATATATTGACATTATTATCCTGACCACCTGAAACCAGGAGGTTTCCATTGCTTTGACAAGCATCAATCCAAGAAGCCATACCTAAAATAAATAACAATTAAACTTCACAAAGGAGGAAAGAGAGATAGAGCCAAAAAAATCACAAGAACAATCTTTTTCGTTCCATTAGCAAGAGAAAACTTGGGTTCTCTATTCGATTATTTGAGAATCGATCATATAAGAAACAAAGAAGAGATAAATCAAATTAGCGGTTCTCACAATACGAGTCAAGCTGAATAGGAGTCTTCAACATGAGAGTTTTCTTCTCAACATCTAAGATATTGAGCTGCCGCAGATCATATTTGACGAATAATAAAGGTTCATCAGGATTACTGCTCCATCTGCAACGTCCATAAAGATCTGGCGAGGAATTATGATAATAAGAGAGATTTTAATGTTGTCAAATAAATCATTATAAGAAGCAGAAGAACAAATTGTCTGGCCTTGGTAAAAGAAGAGCGTTGAACTTTATAAAGATTAATAAGATTTGCTGATCCGTACTGTGTGTCATCTCCATGTTAATATGAAAGCTAGAATTGTCGGTATTCACATCTGAGACTAAGCATGCTCCAAAGCGGTCAATGGCTACTATAGTCTCTCCAGTAGGATTGAAATCGAGACCCGTTATGAAATTATCTAAAAGTAATTCCGTTTAATAAATTTTCAATTGAAAAGCGCTTTGAATACTAGGTTTTGTGCTATATTGAGGCTGCCACTTCGATTTTCGGATGAATTTTACAATATTGCCAGCATTGCTAGTTGCGAAATTGTAAAGACGACAAGCAGTCTTCCTCCCAACAGGAATTGCGCCAAGGATACTTCTTCGTGGGTTATAAGTCACATCTCCTAACCCAGTCGCTAAAAGAGTCACAATTATGTATAAGATGAATTTAATGATGATTAGCCGCCAACTTCTTCGAATGAATATATTTTATTCGCATGCCCTTCCCGTGAGACATCAAATACTTCGAGATTAGCAGATATGCCAGAGCAATGATGAACGGAAACGAAGAATCCTGTGTTGGCAATCTCTTTCACATGAGTCCAGCTGAGGTAATCTAGGGAGACAGTTGTCAAATTTGAATTAACAATGAAAGGATGAAAAAACTACCGTAGCTGACTAGGTTGAGTTGAACTCCATCGAACCTCGTAAGTTCTTGCTTCGTTTCGATATCAGCAATACTAATCTTATCCTCTTAGTTTGAGGACCAAGCAAGTAGAGCTGGTGATGTAGGAGACAGCTCGTCTATTCAAAGTTCAACAATAGAATGAGTGAAAAATGAGAATCTCATGAAATAAGTGGATTAAAGTACTGGCACCAGCTGTTATCGGATTATGAAGCAAATCCTCCCTTGATTTGTTCTTTTGGCTGTTGAATCTTCAACTGTATGAGAAAATTTCTGACCCATTACATTTTCATTTAGCTAATAATAGATCGAGGAAATAACAATTTTAATTATCAAAACTAATTTCAAGCAAATTAGTGAGAGTATTTATTAAATGAGAGGGCAACCATTGATGAAGGTGAGACTTTGTATTGCTTATTTTCAATGAGGGCCAGCAACTTAAAATAGAGGCAGCGTTAATAATTGAGCGAATTTTACTCTGTTACTTTTATTGCAGCTAGACATTATTAATTTTAGGCACCTCTTATCAGTTGAAAATTATGATCTGGCATGAGATTTATCAAAATCCGCAAGAAACGACGAATTTGAGGTCAAACTCAAAAAATATTTTATACCCAAGTATTAATGATAAGCTGCATCCGGCGAATGTTCTCAAAACCCTAACTTCATATCGAAGCTAATTAATGTGTAGTTATCATGTAAAAAGCAAATTTCGATATTACATAAATTTACTTAAAGGGTATTTTTCAATTTGTTCAGGAACTAAATCAACTTATTTTCTGAGTAGTTTCAGAAGAAAGAAATTCCCATTTTTTCTAGCGAGAAGATCTACCTCGGTGAGACGACATATCATCTTCAAATACGATGACAAAGCGACTCAAATAGCATTTTAATTGTGTCAGATGCTTTTTCTTAGAGTCTCTAAACACTGTATTCTACTGAGGGAACTTGGCGTAGATTTAAATCTGAATTGAGATATTTCCAATAATCACGTTCGAAATCATCTTCACGGAAGTCGATGAATTCCCTTTTTTCTTTCTATTTAATTCTTGAGTAAATTCATTCATGAATTCCGATATTTACAAATTAATAAAATTTATTCTTGTGTCTCAAAATCAAGAAAGAAATGTTGAAAAATAATGAGGATGCCTCAGAAACACAACAAACTCAACTCAAAACAAAGCCCATCGAGTTACTATCAATGAGAACTACTGGTAAATTTCCTTGATGCAACTTTCTCTTTTTTTTATGCAGTTCTGAAAAACCTTTTCTTGAAACAAATTCTTCTCATTTCAACGGAGAGAGAATATTCTTAGCTTAATTTTTCGTAGAGAGAAATCGAACTTCCAAACTACTTGCTTGGTGCTCGGTACCGAATAATACCATCAATATTACCGAACTCGAAAATAATGAGGAATATGCTAGTTTTCCTGGTGCCCAGTTAGTAAAAAAACAGCGTATATTAAAACGTACTTCAGCCATTAATAACTCAAATATGACTGAAAGCAACAGAAATGTGGACACATCTCAAGGAAATTACAAATACAGATCTCCTCATCTCTGTCAGTCATAGCTACTTGAAATCTGCTAATATGGAAGTATTCGATCTTTCACGGAAGGAACAAGTGAACAAAATCTATTCATATGAGGAAGTCCAAGGAGGTTTATTTTGAATTAACTTATTATTTCCTATTCAAACTCAAATCTTCTTTCCACCTCAAAATCCCCAAAAAAAACGAATTTTCCTCTAGTAACGGGCATGGGAGATGTGATATATAACTCGCGAAGAAAATTGATCGCTGCTCTTCCCAAAAGTGGAAAAATCACTTATCATCTTTTCAACCTCCAGTACTCAAGTGGTAACCATCAAGTGAACCTTTTGAGAAAGGCGAAGGCGAGTACAAAGTATAAACCTTGTAATCAAACTTTCGGATGTAAATTAAGAATGTTTCATTTTCATAATTGGCTTAATTTTCGAGACGATTGGACTTCTGGTTATGACTTTGAACCGAATGGAGACCTTTTCGCGTTTAGTGATAGTCGCGGAATATATTTCATATCAGATGTGGATAGTAATAATATCAAATTCGAGCTATCTATGAACAAAGGAGGTAGCATTTTATTTCATTGTCATGGCTTTGATGTTGTATTCTCATCATCATATCCATGAGCAGCGACTTGACAATTTTTATTTAGACTTTTGGAGTCGTTGCAGATGGGTTCCGAACATTGGCGAACCATTATTGTTCATAAAGCATTCTCTTGATCAGCTTAATATTCTAGACACGGAGAAGAAAGTTCTCACTTTAAAGGATTCTATCGACCTTGAAACGCTAGGTAATTTGAATAATATTTTTTTCTTCAAATATTCAATTTTGAATTGCCGAATTCATATATGTTGTGCCGAGTAGAAGTTTCATACTGGATTGATGCTTCACAAAGCAATGCAAACTTACTCGCTGCTGTTGGAATGGATGCGAAGATCAAGATTTATGATCGGCGTGAATCGAAAATTGTCAAAATCATTGGTGAGATTCACTCAGGTAAAAACTATCCAATTTATTAGCTAATTTAAATTTTCTTATTAGATTATGTTGGCTGTGTGAAATGGCATCCCGATGGGAAGATGCTAGCTACCGCCTCAAAGGATAAGAAAACTCAACTTGTGGACTTTGGAACTGGGAAGGTTATTTACACTGGGATGAATTCCAAGGAGGGTATTTTTACTTCTCTTGATAGCATTGTGATGATATTCATTTATTTCTTTGATAGAGAGTGCGTATTCAGTATGTTTCGTCTAATGAGATGCCTTTTACAAGAAAATAAAAATGAAGAGAGTGAGAAACTTTGATCGTGAAGAAGATTAAATTATTCAGAAATTTTATCTGCTTCAAACTTCCTTCTTTATTTTTCAAAGAGGAATTTAGAATCAATGACATTTGAGCGTCTAAACAGCAATATTTTCATTCCTTGGCTGAAATTAAGCCCACGAAAACTATAGTTAAACCGTTTTGAGTGAAATTCCTTATAAGATTGGATTTAGGCCAATATTAGAATGAATCAAGACAGTATTTAAACAAAACAAAACAAAACTGCGTTTGATTGGATTGGAATAGCACCCAATAAAAAACAAATAATGAATAATGCGTAAAGATGTGATCGTTGTATATTTAAAATAGAAATACCCTCGAATGAACCCAAATGCATCTTTCTAAATATCAAATCTTTGAATTTATTTCAGATTTTATTTGATTTGAGGTTTCAAGTTGATTTGAATCATTTTCAAATGTACATCTTTAACAAAATTTGATATTCAATATTTGTGACATCTGGTAAGAATAACCAGATCCCTCAGGGCATTCTTGCTTTAATAAAGTGTTTTTAGTTTCTGCTCTGAGTTTAATGCATGATTTCCTCTTTTTTCTGATTTTTTCCAAACTATCTTTCCATATTTCAAATCTACATTTAAAATATTAGCCTTTGAATCCGTGATCAACGAAAAGTGAATCTATTTTCTAATGTCTCCGTAGAAAGTGTTCAACTCTGGGTGATAAATGGTGTTGTAAAATTTTCGTTTAAGGCTGAGTGGCTAGCGCATTTCGCTACATTCCATATTCAATGCGCGATATTAAGAACTGGTCCCCGATTTTGTATTTTTATGAATTTTTCAAACTTAATATCTTTTTGACTAGATATATACCCAAAGAAATCTTCAAATCCTGAACCAAGTGCTCAAGAACTGATAAAACTTGGCGCTGAATCTGAAGAAAACTTTATTACCTCCAATGTATGCTGATAAAGTAGACTTTTTCTCCTAGCGCAACCTTAAAAATTCATAATATACCTCAAAACACGTCGCCAACACCCACGCTTAACACAAAAGCTGCTTAGAATTCCGGCCAACATTCCAAATTTTCACTTTTCAAAGTGGTTCCTGAGCTAATTCACAACCGAAATTTAAAGAAAGAGGACATTTTAATTGCTTTCGTGGTTCGTTCTCTCAAAATCTCCTTGAAACAATGATGTCCTTCCTGGGTATTTTCGTAGATTTGTTTCAACCAACTTAATATCTTTGTTTCACGCCATTCCCCTTTATTTCATGAAGATATTATGAAATTTTGAATTTAGTTACGTCCATTTGCAGCATTAAGTTAATCTAATCTATGCAGATTTTACAGAGTACAATAAACCTTAAAACCTGTCCTCTCAGAATTCGCAATGTATGGACTCCAACAAGTTGAAGATAGTTTTTAAGACAGAGACACAAGTTTTATTTTTCAAAGAAAAAGAAAGCCCTGTAAAGATTTTCCTTAGAGATAAGAGAGGAGAGCAATAGTTTGAAGAGATTTTTGACATACTCTAAGTTATTTTGACAGAGTTACTCTTCTGCAGTGCCAAAACCAAATAAAATTAGAAGTTCTAAAGCATAACAAAATTTTTAGAGGTGTTACCGTATTTGTTCGATGCCTGAGGTATCGCTAAAACCCCCATACGCTCTGATTGGATTTCTTCTTGGACCAAAGGACCGCTAAATTTTCTGAACAATATGGATTTCTTAGGCTTTTTTGCCGCAAAAGCTATCAGCAACAGATTAGTGGATTTTACTCTGATCCAGAATGAAAAGACTTATCAACTCAATTAAAATTTTTTTTTTTGAATACTTAAACTACATCTTGTTTTATCAAAGCTCCATTTCCCAGAGAACATCTCGAGACGTTAAAGCGATTCTGATTTAGACTCCGCAACAGCTACTCGACGAGAAAAGACCGAATGTTTCAATTCATACTCTCTAGAGCTTTTCAAGGTTCTCTGAAAGAATAGATGCCAAACCAATTTCCATATGAAATTCTGTTGGAATAAATTGCTTAAATACTCTCAACAAGGAAGAAAATTAAACGAGGTGCCAGTTTCTCTTAGGATTAGCCTCTGTGGATATCTAAACGAATGAAGTCATTTTGGTTTGCGCTCGCATTTCAGGGCTGCATTGAGTCAATTGGGTCTATTCGCTTCTTTTCACAGAGAAAGGGAAAACATCGATTAATCTGAGATGCGTTCTTTAATTTTCCAATCTATTAAATTTGTATTAGCAAAGTAAATACTTAGTTCAGGAAATTTAGGGCTCAGTCTTTAAAATAAAGAAATCTGAAAAGATAGTAAAATGCTTCCAAAACAGTATGAATCTGCTCTTTGAGAATTGTTAATTAAAAACTATGATTTATGGAATTGATTGCGCTTATCT
>ENA-UOUE01001286-UOUE01001286.1-compost-metagenome-genome-assembly--contig:-NODE-1286-length-16463-cov-3.466923_pt1 | contig 16463 bp, 5 predicted proteins | sample MGYA00238146_ERZ747223 | MGnify/ENA primary metagenome ERZ747223 (study PRJEB28781, sample SAMN06268865) | compost metagenome | isolation source: single cell | place: USA: California, Emeryville, Joint...
AGGTTATTGGCTTGTGCGGAAGGCTTCAAGGAATTATCTATTATTTAATCTGAGTTTGCATACTATCGAGTACCAGCAAATTAATACAAAATTTCCAGATATTGAGTGAAAGATTCCTGACGTGTCATTTACACACATCTGAGTCTAAGCTCTTGAAAATTAATGGAATTAACAAAAACAAAGCGGAATGAACTAGCAAGATCGGTCCATGGAAAAAAGTTCAAATATTAGTTTTATTCAACAATTAAACTTTAATCATAGTCAAGTAATAATTATATAACTACTACAACCTTTGAGTGCAATTAACCTCCAAAAAAGTTCTGTGTTTGAGTCCTCCCTTGTATTCAATTCTACTGTTGTGAAATTTGGACTTTTAGAGTAAAGTCAGACGCGAAGAAATTGATGATGAATATCTGATTTGAATCACTTACCTTCTAATTCAAGAAGGATAGTAAAAGGTCTTGCAGTAATTTAAAAAAAGGTTAAGCAAGTTTCTCTGGGGTGCAAAAGTTTAGCTTCATGACTTTAAAAAGAGATATAATGCTCTTTCCTTAGTTGCGGTTATTTGCCATTGAGCAACAAAGAACGTAACTTGTAAGCGTTTAAAAGCTGTGTGTGAGGTTTTGATTTTGGGCCGTATTTCTTTCTTAAACACTCACGAGCTTTGCTTTGCTGATAGAATATTCATGAACTGGTACTGACATGGATAAGAAAAATTAGAAATAAAATCCGAAAATTCAAAAAAATTCGAAGATCCAATAGCAATTTGAAATTTGCCAGAGCTAATCTTGTATAATTTAATTTTATGATTCGAGACCTTTCAGACTCAGTCGCTGCTGCTAGAAGCCAAATCAATCAGGATTACCTTACGCTTTCAAGTTAGTAGAAAAGACTCTTTTTTAATTGTTAAGGAAGAAGTTCTGGCGGGTTTCTTAAGAATTACCTCGAATAGAGTCTTTGTACCAAGGAAAGTTGATCAAAAATTGTGCTTCAATTCAGAGTGAATCTAGAAGTTGTTTTGCGAATCTACTAAAGTCATGGAGGAATACTTTTCCTGTGATCTTACACGATGTTCAAATTCGTCATATTTTTTCTTTAACATAGTTTCGAACCGATAGGCAAAGCTCAGCATATAATCGAGCACCCCTCATGATTTTTTTAATTCGGGAGATTCAAGGTTTGCAAATTTCTCATAGCTCAGCAAAGCAAAGATGGTTCCAATTCAAGGGTGTTAAAATTTGTGGCATCAAACGCCGCCAACCCATAATTTTCAGTTGTTGAAATGGATCTAAAGCTAATTAATTAGCATTCATTCTGCAAGAAACTCGCAGACTCTTCGGATAGATAAATGCAGGAAATAGATGACAATGTTAACCCAAGCGGTATGAAGGTGTTTTAAGGAACAGCCTCTGTAACCTTCTAATCGAAATCTAAGTGATATCTCGAGCTGCTGGCTGAACCAGTGTTTGCAAAACGTGTTTCTGAAAATTAAGGCAGTATTATTTAGGTTGATTCCGTGATTGTATTATGGATAACTAAACCCAGTTGTATTTCCGGAAACAGTTGGATTCCATGTATTGGATCAAGTATATCAGGACATTTCTTATCAATTTGGTGTATGAGATATTATTTTGCAGCTACCACACTGAAAATTTTGGTGTGTAAGTGTACACTTCTCGAAAAGTGCAGCCTGACTTAAAATATTTCAAGTATTCATTCTATCGAATTATTTATGAGGTATTATTTATCAGTCAGTATATTTTTGAGTTGGGTTAATTATGGGAGCTACTTCTGGAACCTTTTTTTATAGAGGCTGTTGGCCTATTTAGGAGAAAAGGATGGAAGTTAAGTTATCAGCGATCTCCTGAATCAAGCAGAGCCATGAAACCATTCTCTTAGTGAACAAAGGAAAAACTATATTCCGAGCTGCCTTTGCGTTTCGCATTTCTAAGACACTAGACGACTGAAAAATGCCTGCCTGTCAGTCTTGATCAAATAACGGATTCGAAAAGTCAAACTTCACGAAAGATTTTGATCAAATAGAAAAATTTCAAGTCACTATTAGGAAGAGTCAGCAAATGTTTCTGCGAGTTAACAAATTTGAATGGTTGATATTACTAACTTCTCACCTGAATATAAGCAACTTAAGTCAAGTCTGATTCGATCAGCGACTCAAAAAATGACATATCTTTTAAGAGAGCGAGCTCTCATGATTAGAATTTAAAACAAAATCGTAGACAATCATGATCAAGTCAAAGAACTCTCTAAATCGATCTAAAAGCGATGATACAGCAAACAGGCCAGACGTGCTGAGTCCAACACCCATCAAAGTTGACGATCCGTCTGTGCTTAATCTAATTCGTCACTTGAGTGACGGTCATCCTAATCGTTCAGATGGCTATAATGATGTTAGAAGAAACATTCATAGCCTTAGAAACTTCAAACAATTTTCCAAAGAGTAACCCATGCTTCTAGCCACAGGACTTAAATTAATTAATTAGGAATGTATATCACGAAATGGAGAAGACTGAAGACGATTCGTTTGAAAATCAATATCACGGAGATAATCATTTGGATGACGACGACTACATTTTCACAGAGCTTGCAAATGATTTCGCTTCGAATCAAGGTGTACCAAGCCGAGCTTCTAACCCTTTGGTCAATGATCCTCGATTTAAGGTTAACGCTCTACTATTTCAATAAAATGCTCTCTTCTTTCAAAATTTCCCTTCTTCCAAATACATTTGATGATCAATGAAGAAGAGAGAAATTAGAGTTTGCTTTTTTCGCGAATTAATAGACTATTAACTTAACGTATTTATTTCAAACTATTGTTTGTTGATAATAGCGAGGTAACAATACAGCTGTTACCAGTCATCCATCTATGGTTTCATTGAGTGGGACTTGTGTGTATAATTTTGACTTTGATTTCATCGATACAATCATTTCCACCAAATGTCCTCTCTTCAACTTTATTCATCTGAAAATTGAGCAAAAATATTTCAGCATCTGATCTGAGATCACGAAATCCATTGAGTCTTAGATAACAAGAATTTTGCTTTTGTGTTTTCATATTCATTGCATTTTTTTTCTTGATTTTCCCACAAAACGCTCAAAGGAGCCAGATATTTCCACTTAAAAGCAAAATACCTATTTTCTAACCTTACTTTTCTCAAGTTTCTCGAAGGAGTATTCGAGAAAGCCCTGAATCAGTCTTTGAACCTTCAGAAACTTTCAATCCAAGCCTTGTGGAATGCCAGTCACCTTTACCATATTCCTCTACCTCTATGGAAAGATTTCTACTCTAGAATCGTCATCTATGTCTATAGTATTGATCAACTGTTTTCATTTCATTTTCGGGGCGCTTATGATAGAAATTTTGAAAGCATAGAAAACACTCTTTTTTTAACCTTAAGGTCAATATAAATTTCATCAAATTCAACTTGACTATCTCTATTGTATCCCTGTTGTGAAATTATCACTGATACATGACTTCCACTTGATTACTGTGAAGGAGGAACATCAGCCAGAATATCTTTACTATCGCGAAAGACCTTGAAAATAGTCACCGATATCTTATCTATAATTATTTCCCTCCGGTCATACTAAAGTGATTGAAAAAATAATATAAGATCGTGAAGTTTTCAGTTTCGCTGGACTAACACACCAAGAGCATTTCTTTGGTGAAGAGGCAAGCAAATTTACTTCCTTTACCTCAATGTACTGAAATGGGAGATTAAATATCACAAAACTAGGCATTGTAAAGAAACCGTGCCTCCGTAGGGTCTTTCACAGCTGATACAGCTGGTGTTTACCCGCAACATGAACGCTGTTGTGAGGACAAATAGTCGAGCAGGGATAATCTGGAAAATTGCTGAAGAATTTATTCGAAGCTCTTCTAATCGAAATTTATTTTATCTTGAGACATTCAACTAACTAAACCAGTATTCATCTGACCCTTTTTTGCAAAAATTTATTGTCAGCGAGCTGGTATCTATCTCGCGTCATGAATCGTTTTACACGTCTCTTGTTTCTAATTATGAGTCAATTTCTGGGAGTTCAAACAGACACTCAGTTGAAGTCTCTACTCTTTCGAAGATGAGATACGAAGGAATATATTATGTGTCGGAATGCGAAATTGAGTATGCTTTTGATCACTTATATTTCTGACAATCTGGTGTAATGTACTGAGAAGGGCACTTTGATTTCACAAGCGGATGAAATTTTTTCTATTAATTGAGATTTTTAGGTCATGACTACATAGTCAGTAATTCCTAATCGCCGCGAAAGTTCGTTCAATTTTTTGGGATGCTCTTCTAGAAGCCACTGAAACAGTCATCTTTTTATGAGAATTCCCATCATATTATCCACTTGCAAGCAACCGATCCGATAAATCTCATGCCCTTCTTTGACTGCTTATGAATCGTTCTGGCTGGTCGGAGTTAGCTTTGTGAAGACATTCCAAGGTTGGAGTCAGTGTTTAACTTGCTCATAGAAGCTGAAAATACAGCATAATTAAAAGGAAGAACCAGTTTAATCTTCTTCTAATCTCCTTTTCGAAGTAAAATCGGATGGCGAACATTGTTCGCTGAAACAAACAAAGCATTACGCACAAAAAAATTCTTAATTTAGTCTCGTGCGATTCAGTATTTAAATACCTGGACGTGCAAGCTTGATAATTATTATAAACAATATAATTTGGAGAAAGAAAGCCAATTTACAAATGAAAAGTCAGGTTACTTTTCATCGCTCTAAAAGCGACAATAGCGCGAAAGTACTCAGTCCCGTCCCTGTAAAACTGGACGATCTATCTGTACTTGATTTAATCTGTGGGACAAACAACACAGAAAGAAGGCTGAGTTTTTCCGAGCCAGACGATTCATATGCTTGCATTACTCTTACGAGAAGGGTTAATAGTCTCGGAAACCTCCATTCACATTCGACGAGAGAAATAGAAAACATTTACGATAACAGCTCCGAGACGTCGATAGAGTCTCAAGAACTTGACCAAGACTATTTCTCAAGGTTCGAAGACTCGCTAGACTCGGGAAGTGGGCTGCCGAGTCGAGCAGCAAATCCTGTAACGAAAGACCCTAAGTTCCAAGAAATCGGTTTTAGAAGTCTTCGAAACGCGGCTTTGTCTGGAATCTTGTTTACAAATCTTGCTATTTGCTAAAAAGAGATCCTTGAACCTGGAGTAAACCACTGTCTGAGGTTCGTGGCGATGGAGAAGAAAGCATATACCACCAGCTCTTCCGGAGAGGATGAGCTGAAAGTCATAATCTCAATTTCTACTTACAAATTTTCACTATTGCCATTATATATAATTCACTAATAGATCTGAACATGTACTAACCAATATTTTTTTTGCCCAGCTAGGCGACTTATGTATTTGTGAATTTTTCTAATTTAACATCGCTCTAATAATGTACGATATCTCCTCATTTCATTCAACATTGTAATGTGCATTCATTTAACTGGAAAAACGAGAGTGTTCAAAATTGTAAATTTTCCAAACTGTGTATTTTCAGCTTACTACACCCAAATCTAGCTTCATGATTTTTTTTGAAGGACAAATCAAAAAATTCTTATGCTTCGTTATCACCGATAGCAAAGATATATTGTTGTTTTACCCATTAATTTGACGTGAACACAAGAGAAGGCCTCTATTCGACAGTACATTCATAATTCAAACTTATTGCTTGTTCAGTTTCCAACCCAGCAGCAAACACGGTATCGCCTTAAACTTTGTTAGAAACAATTGATATATAATTACTATCTAATTAAAATTTTCAAATACTCCTCTGCATGATATTATCTGTTAGCTTAACTTTGAAAAAGTATTGCACTGAGTGAGCCAGCAGGCGATTGTTGCATGCGAAAGAGGTGCAGTTCTTACCTTCTATTTTTCTCCAGCCTTTTTCAATGCTCAAAACCTAAGTACGCTGAAGCAGCTTCATAATTTCTCGCCTACCGACAATATTGCCGGATTAATGCTTTCGGGAAATATCAGGAAGCTTAGTGACCAGAGAAGTCTTAATACTCTCAGGATGTGAAACCGGATTGGTCATCCTACTATCAGTGCTGCTTCTGTAAATAACTAGCGCTAACACTCTTTTGCGGAATTCGATTAATATTTTCGAAAATTAAATCCAAAAACTTTTCAGAAAAAATAAAAAATTACTGAATCGAGAATCATCGAAGCTACTAACGACAGAATTTCCCTGCTAATTCAGGATTCTGGCAGCAATGATAATTGAGAATTCGTCTTTCTGGAATTAATTTAAAATACATTTGTTCACTACATGAACACATGATGAATGTATTATATTCTTTTTTTGCATTCAATATGTCTGCACTTAAGAGAGTATCCAAGTGACATACGCTTTAATCATCTATCATTTCTTTTATGTTTTCTCTTATGTTGCTGATTTGATTTGCTTTGCAAGTAAAAAAAATAAAGATCATTTTTTTTTTTCAACAGAGAGGCTTTGCAACATTTAACCTGGCTCTACTCAAAGTTTAAACTCTTCTTCAAAGGTAAATGTCGCGTTACATTATTGGATCATTCGACGTGGCAAGTCATGTCTCGCTTTGAGGTCTAATGTTGTTTAATCAATTTTTATGTTCCTCAACTACTACTCCCAGTTCTTTCAGGAAGGAAACACAGAATTACATAACTTTCTTACATACAAAATATTCCATGGTTCTAAGCCACTACCTTAATGGTAAGAATTTGATCCATTAACAAATTACATTGATGTCCTGTGTCACATCATTTCCTAATCCAACAAAAAGAACGAATAATATTGATAATGTTGCGTTCTTTATTGTCGTGTGAATTGGAATATTTCGAGTCCAAAATTAATTAAACTTTTGTAATTATTCCATTTCAGATAAGAAGCGAGAATTGTTCCAATTTGTTCTTTAATCTAACTGAACTGGGTAATTTCTTTCATCCAGCCAAATGTTACGGAAAGTGTTCTTCAAATTGTTTCAGAGTTAACTGGCCAAATTTCTTGTTCAACGAGAGCAGAAAAGTGGTAAAATAGGATTTCGATTCATAATTTCAAAAGCTATTCTGGTTACTGATATTCTGGGCGTCTGCAACATTGAGATTGAGGCTGCTGGCATGTATTTTGAGACCAAAGCGACGAAATTAAGGAACCAATTAGATGAGCTTCGAGACATATGTACTGACAGATCGAAAGCTCGATTACGAACGGTCATGAATTTTTTGTGTTTAAATTGTTTAGAAACTTTTGCTCCACAAATTAAGACGAACCCAGTAATTTGCTTTTCGTCGTTAAGAATTAGAACTTTTTCCAGAAGGCACTTAACACTTAATGAATTTCAGGCCTTCTTGTGAAAAGCCATCGCATTTCCGGTTGGAAGTAAAGAACGGGTCGCTTTATCATTAAATCCGAGAATGGGCTGAGTATGAGGATTATTTTTCCTTTTTTTTGGGCTGAAATCAGAAGAATGGTTGTAAATAATGAATCTATCAATAATGAAGGTCCTTCTGCTTGAAAATAATATTTATATATATTACATTTTGTACTGGTCGTAATAGACGTCGAAAGAGATTTTCATAATAATCCCTTCTGAGAACACACCTTTCCTTTATTTAATATTAATAGAAGAGGCTTTAAATACTGTTTCTTCAGTAGAATTTATTATAACTTAAAGAAAATTAGGAAATTGCTGGAGAATGAAGATCATTGAACCCCTCAACCTTCGAGCCCGATCAAAAAGTGACAGCCACTTAAACAAATCGAAAGTAATTTGTCCGATCCCAATCCGCCCAAACGATCTTGCAGAGTTAAATCTGCTCATCGGACTGGCAGACGGCCAAGATCAACGAAAAGGTCTTAATGCTAGTTCCCGAGGAAACTTGACCTTCATCCGCAAGTTTAGCAGCCTCAGTGACTTCGAGCTTAGATCGGAATTGTAAGCGACTATAAAGTGTTTTGCTAATTGACTTCTATATTACTGATCAGAGAACATGCTGAAAAGATCAACAACCTCGATGATATTATAGGATATGGGTGGAGTCGACTGAATAGTTCAGCCGCGCCTCTGGTGTTGGTTGAAGAGTTGCCTGTGCGTCCATCAAACCCGCTGAGATACGACCCTCAATTCCAGAACATTAATCTTCAGGCTCGCCAGTGCTACATGGTCTCTGAAGAATTTCCCCTTCAAGAACTTACAAGCCATTGAAGGTGCTTTACTCTTGGTATTTATAAAGTAAAGAGATGAATTCACTTCGAAACGAAGGTAAAGAGTTGAACATTGTCCAAATTGTCGGCTGCCTCTGAAAAATCTAATTCATTATTTCATAGGTAATTTATTGGAACCAAATCTGTTACATGCCAATATTTCTTTATTATGTGTTGAGAGTTTGTTTGTTGCTTAATTGTCAATGCCAACAAACCTATTCCACATGTAATATGTCCTATTCTTATTATAACGTACATAGTAATTTAGTTGTAGTTATGATTTGTGCTTTCTTCCTTTTTATTATTACATGTATTACAATAATTAAATATTTTTTATAAATATATTTCTCTGACATTTCAATCCTTCACCAATTCAAAAAAATTGTTTTATGTAACTCGCAGGGACTGCTAATTTACTGTTAGGTACATACAATTTCTCTTCCATTTTTCACTTTTTCTTTATTTCAATCCAACATATACTTCCAACTTTTAAAATATTTCATGTATTTATTTTTACAAAAGCACACTAATGAAAACTACACACATGAGTACTTTGCCTAAATCTTAACAATGGCCCCAAATAACACATTTTTCTTCAGCTCACCTTCTCCGAGTTGCGTAATCCCTATATTACCTTGAATCTCAAATATTTCAAGACTCTTCCATGCAGTATTGCTCCCCAAGGCTACTGCAGCAGCGTCTCCGAGCAAATTTAAATTCAAGTACAGTTCCGTCAGTTTTTCCCACCTTGTGTTCCACCCTATGGACACACCGCCCTCATTGCCGATCTTATTTCTCGACAAATCTAATTTTTTCAGATTTTTCCAATAATTATTCTCTCCAATACTAACGGCTCCCTTGTCTCCTATTTCATTTTGAGACAAATTGAGTACTTCGAGATGTTTCCACACCTTACTGTTTCCAATAGCCTCGGCTCCTTCGTCCCCAATGAGATTTTGCGATAAGTCCAGCACTCTTAGCTGGGCCCAATAGAAGTTTTTCCCAATGAAACCAGCTCCTTTATCTCTAATACGATTTCGAGACAAGTAGAGCTCTTGAAGTTTTGTCCATTTGATATCTCTGCCGATTACAATGCCATCATTGTCTTCAAGTTCTTTAGCATTGAGATTAATTTGGGTAACTTTGTCTTTTTCTGGATTATTACATTGCAACTCATTTAGAACCGCACTATTTGTCAATACAAAAGTCTTTATCGTTTTCCATGAGTGACTGCTCGTGATCGTCGCAGCAACCTCCGCGCTGATTTGATTGTGATAGAGATAGAGCTCTTGGAGCTTTACCCACTTTTTGTTCTGTCCAATGACCAAAGCGCCTTCATCGCCGATCATGTTTTCTGATAAATCAATCAATCTTAGGGATCTCCAGCTGCTGTTTCTACCAATACAGGCAACGCCTTCATTTCCAATCCTATTTTGTGAGAGATACAGCTCTTCGAGGCCCGTCCAGAAAGGATTTTGGGCCAGTGCGCTCGCGCCTCGGTCGCCGATTTGATTGATACGGAGAGAAAGTTTTGTAATATACTTCCAGGCCGTATTGCTTGCAATCGCGACAACGCTGTCGTCTCCTATCTTGTTTCCTTTGAGGTATATCTCTTTCAGATTCACCCAAGTCGTGTTTCTCGCTAATGAAACGATCGTTTGATCGTGCAAATTGTTCTCCCACAGCGAAATAGCGTTCAATTTGCCCCACGTGGTATCAGCCTCAAAATTCAAGACACTATCGTCTGTGACTTTGTTGCTGCCTAAATGCAGTTCGACGAGATCAATCCAAGCTTTATTCTTGCAAATCTCATTTACAGTGCCGTCTCCCACTTGGTTTTCTGAAATACTCAGAATTTTTAGTTTAGTCCAGGCTTGATTCTGGACGAGGACTCGACCTCCCTCATCTCCGATCTGGTTTTTCCAGAGGTAAAGTTCTTCGAGGTTCTTCCACGCGGTATTTTGCCCGAAAGCTGCCGCGCCATCGTTTCCGATCTTATTCGTATGGAGAGAAAGGACTTTCAGGTTTTCCCAAGAAGTGTTACTGGCAATTCTCGCAGCCCCTTCGTCCCCAATCTGATTTAGGTAGAGGATAAGGCTCGTTAGGTTGGTCCAACTGGCGTTCTTCCCAATCGCAATAGCGCCTCTATCACTGATTCTATTTCCCCATAATGACAGCATTCTAAGACTGCCAGATTTGAGATTATTTCCTATTGTCTCCGCAACAGAGTCTCCTATCTCGCTCTGTCCTAGATAGAGCTCAACGACATTAGACCAATTCGATATTTGACCGCCTGGTCTCGCAAAAACGACATCATCAACGATTTTGTTTCCCAGAAGCGACAGAGTTTTAAGATTAGCTAACGTCGGGCTGGTTTCGATCGTATGGATGCAGTTGCCTTCGATTTCATTCGTGCTTAGATACAGCTTTTCGAGATTAGTCCATGACGTGTTGCCGGCGAGGGCGTTAGCTCCTATATCAGTAATCTTGTTTTCTGTCAAGACGAAACTCTTGAGGCTGCTCCAAGTTGTATTTCCAGCTAATGCTATTACGCCGTCGTCGCATATCTTATTTGAGCTTAGGTTCAGCTCTTCAAGATTCACCCAGCTTGTGTTTTTCGAAATCGCTTTTGCGCCGTCATCTTGGATCTTGTTCGTATGCAAATTGAGGATTTTGAGCTTGCTCCAAGTTGTGTTTCCAGCGATTGCGACTGCGCCTTGGATTTCGATCTCGTTGGTCGACAGATTCAGGTCTTGGAGCTCGACCCACGCGTCGTTATTACCAATCGCGATGGCTCCTTCATCACCAATTTTATTCTTCCAAAGCGAAAGTATTTTGAGCTTAGTCCATGCCTTGTTGCTGGCGATAGCCACAGCGCCTTTATCTCCCAGGCGATTTGATCCTAAGTAAAACTCGGTGAGGTTTACCCATAGCGTACTTTCACCAATTGCAGCCGCGCCTACGTCGTCTATTTCACTTCCTGACAAGCTCACAATCTTCATATTGCTCCAAACAGCGTTATTACCGAATGCTATGACAGTTTCTCTTGGTAAGGGGTTGTCCCAGAGGTATAACTCCTCTAATTTCGGCCACTTCTCATTTTTGCAAATCATTAGCGAACCTTCGTTACCCATCTTGGTTTTAAACAGCCCGATCCTCTGGATGTTAGCCCAGGTAGAATTTTGACCAATTACCTTGGCGACTTCATCCCCAAGGCAATTTTCTGCTAAGAAAAGCTCTTCTAGGTTAACCCACGTTTCGTTTTTGGCAATCGCGAGACCTCCTTCCTCACCAATAACATTTTCGGATAAGTCTAATATTCGCAGCTTTATCCAAGTCGTGTTAGAGCCTATCGCCACGGCTCCCTCATCCCCGATTAGGTTTTGGTCCAGCCAAAGCTCTTCAAGTCGCGTCCACGACGTGTTTCGGCCGATCGCCACAGCACCCTCATTACCAATTTTATTCTCAGAGAGACAGAGCATTTTGAGGTTACACCAGTCTGTATTGTTGCCAATAGCGAATGCGTAGACGTCGGTAAGTTTATAGGTTTCTCTCTCCCCAGGGAAATTTGCCTTCGTGATTTCTTCTGGAGTCCGCGGGTTTAATAAGTTCATCATGAGCGCTAAATTATAATCCTTGTACAAAAACAACTTCCGAATACGTCTCCAAGTCTTGGTCTTTAACACAGCAGCAATAGACTCATCGTTTATTCGATTCGAATATAAGATAATCTTTTCGAGGTTACTCCAGCCGGCCTTTGTTATCGCTAGTACTCCACTATGTCCAATTTGGTTTCCTTGCAGCATCATTCTTTTGATGTTCCAGAGAGCTTTTCCCTGAGCTATGGCGATAGCTCCTTCGTCCCCGATTCTATTATTCCCTAAATCAAGGCGCTCTAGGCTGCTCCAAGTCTTATTGTTCGCTATAGCCTTGGCGCCGGCATCTCCAATCAGGTTTCCTGAGAGTTTCAGCTTTTGTAATTGCGTCCAAGCTTGGTTTTGACTAAGCGCGATAGCGCCTTCGTCTCCGATCTTGTTTAAGTTTAAGGAGATCACGGTTAACTTGGACCAAACTGTGTTTTCCCCCATACTGACGATCCCATTATTGCCAATCTGGTTTTGATCCAAATAGATTTCCTTGAGTTTAATCCAGCTGGTGTTGTTCCCGATCGCAAGGGCTCCGTAGTCACCAATTTGATTTTGTGAAAGTTTAAGCAGCTTCAAATGACGCCAGAAAGTCTCACTACCCAGACAGGCCGCGCCTTTGTTCCCGATTTTATTCTGACTTAAATCGAGTCTTTTGAGCTTGGAAAATCTAAGGCATTTTCCTAAAATAATAGCGTCGTGGTCCACTAACCCCTTCTCAGGTAATTCAATTCGGCTTACCTTCCTAATATGATGATTTTTCATCAATCTAGCTGTATATTTCGAGAACGCGCAGATGACTGTCTTCCCCGTCTTGCTCGTCAACTTCCTTGTTATCTCATCGGCTACTTTCTCACTCAGTTGGTTCCCATAGAGGTACAGATCCTCAAGTTGGTGGAAAATCCTTTGATTTTCAATCATCGGCAAAATCTTATCAGTTATTTCGTTCTTCGAGAGATCGAGGACCTTCAATCTCTCCCAGAAAGAGTTATTCGCAATTAGACTCACACTTGCGTCCCCAAGCAGGTTATTCGACAAGCCTAACTCTTCAAGATTGTGCCAGGTTTTATTTTGAGCGATAGCACTGGCACCAACGTTGCCTATCGCATTGGCATCAAGCAGAATCTTCTTGAGATTGTTCCATGTGGAATTTTCCCCAATCGCTGTGGCTCCCTGGTCAGAGATCTGATTTTCAGATAAGGAAAGCAATTCGAGATTCACCCATACATTATTTTTTCCAATATAAATCGCACCCGAAGCTCGAATTCGATTTTTATGCAGTTCAAGTTTTTTGAGGCGCGTCCAACATGAGTTCCTCCCGATAGCTGTAGCTCCTGCATCTCCAATAAGATTTTCGCCGAGCAGCAGTTCTTCGAGTTGAGGCCAGGTCTGGTTGTTCCCAATCGCAATTGCGCTTTTATCAGCGAGCTTACAATTGGTTAAGTCTAATTTTCGGAGATTCTTCCACGTGGTATTGCTTCCGATTGAAACCGCTCCAGCGTCCCAGCACCGATCGTCACGCAGTTGGATTTCTTGGAGCTGACTCCAAGTTCTATTTCTTCCGAGCACCTGAGCTCCTAAAACCCCTAGCTCTTTATTATTTAGCCTTATTTCTGTAGCGTTTGAGTTCATTATAACTTTTTTGATGATTTCTTTATCGAACGCTTTATAATCGCCGATTTCCTTGAAAAACATGATATTATCATCAGATAGTCCAACTGCAGCATCGAGATTAGCTCCCTTTAGGTTAAATACTTTATTGTCATAGTCTCTCTCTTCTTTGGGTTGGTTCTTCAGCATAGTCTCGATATCCCAAATGCTCAAAACCTTCCCATCTCGATACGAAAATAATTCGCTTGTGTTTGGACTCAGCTGACTCCAGCCAAAATTAGTTTTAAAGTTCTGAAAGCTAATCCTTTGAGTCTTCTTCCCGGTCGCAATATCCATGTTACAGACGCAATGACCTCGATCATACACTCCCACTACAAGCGATTCGTTATTATCTCGACGCAAGGAGAAGGAATAGAGCCTTGAATAAAAATCTGACGGAAAATGCTTGTAGGCTTGGTTTCTAATAGTGTCATAAATTATTAAATCTCCTCGATTCGTCTTCGCGAATAGCTGCTTATAATCCTCACTAAATTCGAAAGTGTTGACTTCATACTCTTCAAACATGGATATTCTTGTGGATCTTCCTGTCTGGGCTTCCCAAACGCGAATGTCACCGTTACTGCAAGCAGATGCGACTCTTTTGCCTTTAGGACCTAAAGCACAAGCTGTTATGTTGCTTAAATGCCCTTGGCATACTCTCACCAATGTCCCGTTCGTTGAATCCCAGATGCGAATAGAATTGTCGTTTTTCCCTCCTGATACCACGAGCGTTCCGTCAGAATTGAACCCAATCTTTGATACAGGTCCGACATGGCCTTTGAGTTGTACGGTCGTGTTTGAACTTATGTCCCACAAGAGGATCGTTCCTTTATGATCTTCGGTCAGAGCGACGAGTTTCTCGTCCGGACTTATCGAGTAGACGGTATCTTCAGCAGCCATTCGAATATTAATACGATTCAATTCTTTGAGGTCGGCGGCTTTGGTTTCTCGTGTGAAAACTATGATTTGCTTCCCCACAAGCGCTGCGATGGCGTTCCCGTTCCTTGTAGATTCGATAGAGAAATCCTTCTCGTTGAATTCGTAGTATCTCGGTGCGCCGAGCACAATATTCGTTAAATTGGCTTGCGTGAAATTTGTGTTTTTGAGAAATGCGTTTGTGAAATTAACGCCTTGCAGATTAGCGCGACTAAAGTTCGTTTGTTGGAAGCTACCTCCGCATAAATAAGCATCTGGTATTTGTACATTGCTCAAGTCCAAATCACGAAAATCAAATCCGATGTGGTTCAGAATCGTCATTGAATTCGCTGCAGAAATCACAAAATCCTCTGGTCTGAAGGGGTCTATTACCCTGCTGCTCTGCTTAATCAAGCCTTCGAGACTCGAACTCGTTTTCTCAGTTTCTTGTTGTTTTTTAGATTTTTCTACCAGATTTAACAAGTCACTTGCTTTTAGCCTGTTTTCCAGAAAAGAGTCTTTTACAAACTCAAGAATAGGCGAGTTATGATCCAACATTTTCTGGTTCAATAGCAGCTTTCGAGGCTCAATCAAGCTCTCTTCGTTAGTGAACTTGATGATTTCTTCTTCTATCGCCTCAGCGACGAGAAAGTCTTGAAATGGTTGATGCACGAACCTAAATTGTTCAGTTTCCTTCCCGCGAACGATTTTCCTAAGGAAAGAAATCTCCACTAATATTTCATCTTCTCTTTCAAGTTCTGAGGCCTCTGCATGATTCACGTATCCAGCAAGATTCAAAGCATGAAAACGCGCTCTCTGATACAACTTTTTCAGAGAGCCATTCACCTTGGCATTCTCAGGCCCATTTGACGAGGAAGCTTTGCTCAATGCGATTTCTAGCTTCCGATTCAGAAGAAATTCATAGAGGAATCTACGAGTCTGAAGGTCCTTTGCCTTATTACGAACCTCCACTGGCTCTTTGAAATCATACCAATCGGGAGAGTAGTTATGAGGTTGTGTTTCTGTTGTGTGAGAGGAATTATCAAACTCAAAAATGTATCCCTCTTCCTCCGATTCCTTGCTCTCCTCGGCTGAGAACTGCTCTTCCTCATTAATGATGAATTCATCGACTTCTGACACTTCTGACTCTGGGGCATCCTCAAAATCCTGAGGATTCTGCACGATTTCCAATTCATCCATTGATTGTACAAAAGATGACTCCGACCCTGGACTAAATTCTACTCTTCGGTTAACAGCAACCCGAAGTGGAGAATCTTCATCTAATATCTGAAATTCAGTTTCAGTAAATAGGCGCTTGTTTCGCTTTTCTTCTTCTTCAAAAAGCGCCTTGAATATCTTAATAATCTCTTCAAGCTCGCAAACGAAATTTGAGAGAAGAAACGGAATTCTGAGAAATTCTTTAAAAGGCTTCGCATACTTCTCGTATTTTGTTATGGATTCCCAAGACGAAAATTTCGTTGGCCTTGAGGACGCTTTCTCTTGCTCTGGGCTCGTTGGTTCTTTTGAATCTCCATGAACAGCATGTTTTTTAAAGTATGAAGCGATTTGTTGATCAGAAAGTTTCTCTATCCTGTATTCCAGATATGCCTCAGAGATGGGTTTATTTGAACCTGGATCAATAGGTGAAAATAAAGTCCCTCTGTGGCTAACTTCGGGAATGGTCGTATCTCGGCAAGTGATAATCGCCCTTGCGTCTTTCCATTTGCTTTCGAGTTTGGTTGATTGATAAAAATTCTCTCCAAGCTCTGTGTCTGAGGCTGAAGTCGTGTACCTCGGGTAAATATCATCGAATCCATCGAAAATAAAGAGAAGATGAGGTAATTCACCTTTCCCTGCTTCCTGCTGGAGCAGCTTAATCTCATCATCATCTAGCAGCAAGTTTCGGGAAAGAGTTTCTGACATTGCTGAGGTCAGTGGCTGGGTTAAACTGGGGAGCTGAATTATAACAGGCAACCATGCACTTTCGTAAGAGTCTTGGTTACTCCATTCTAGCAATACCTTCCTCTGAAAATAT
>ENA-UOUE01001287-UOUE01001287.1-compost-metagenome-genome-assembly--contig:-NODE-1287-length-16461-cov-7.966248_pt1 | contig 16461 bp, 20 predicted proteins | sample MGYA00238146_ERZ747223 | MGnify/ENA primary metagenome ERZ747223 (study PRJEB28781, sample SAMN06268865) | compost metagenome | isolation source: single cell | place: USA: California, Emeryville, Joint...
CGAGTGCTGATTGCTCAGAAAAGCATTTCAATCGAAAAGGTGAGCTTTTCTTTTTTTTACAGTTTGGATGGCAAGAAAGGTAAGTTCAATTTAATTCTGACGTAAACTCGTGAACTGGTTAATTTTCGATCTATTAATAAGAGAGTTTTCATTACGAAAATAAACTATTTAATAATTATGGAAGCAAAAGGGACTACTATTACTACCGTCGCTACTACCTCTGTTCTCCAAATGAAGGAGTTGGAGCCACAGGGTTTGACTGATGCAGAGAAAGTGTTATTGGTAAGATTACAGTTTCAACATCTATTAATCTCGTCCATTATAGGCTCCTTTCGGCAGAAGAAACAAAATGAGAATTGAAGGACACAGAGGAATGGGTCGCTATGAGCCTGAGAACACCCTCCAATCATTTGCTCGTTCAATCGATGAGCAGTTGGATGGGATCGAGCTTGATGTGTGGCTCACAAGAGACAAAATTCCAGTTGTTATCCACTCAAAAGTTATTGACGGCGTTAGTGGATACATCACTTTCGATGACGGCACTGAAAGTAACAATTTCTCAAACGAATTTGGACTAAACAATCTTATTAGGACCAGTCTATGAAATGACTTTTAAAGAGATTCGCTCCAAGAAGATCTTAAACGGGAATATCGTGCCTACGCTAGATGAAGTGTTCCGTCTGACCAAAGACAAAATCTGTGTTAACGTCGAATTCAAAGGAGAAGACTTAAATGGCGCTTTGGAAGTCTTAAAACTCTGCAAAATTCACAACAATTTCGAGCAAGTCCATTTCAGCTCATTCAACTGGAAATTCGCCGAGGCGTTGGACTCTGGGAGAGAAACGCTTAACATCCCAGTGAGACAACCCTTTGGTTTTCTTACACACACCATGGATGTGACTGAATCATTCACGATCGGAAAGTCAGGAGATGGCGTCACCTTTGGCTATGACTTGATTCAAGGGAATAAAGAGGGCTTCAAAGAAGTCGCCAAGGAAATTATCAAAAACGGCTTCAGACCAAAAGTTTATTTCTCATTCAAACACAACGAGATTTACGAAGACTATGATTTATTGGATACTTTTGAAATTGACACTGTCATCACCAACGAGCCATTCCTGATGAAGAGATATTACGAACAGACAAGAGCTCAGTAAGAGAGCTGACCTTGATAAAACAATTTGAAGATAAATCTGAGTTAAAAGATTTATTTCATACCAATTCCATGCCATCTTTGTATGTAGGTAAATATTAAGTTCTTTATGTAAAAGATATCGAGCAAAATTTATAAAGTAAGGTTAGGTATTTAACCACAAAAAAAAAAAGTAGATAGAGCCATAACGACTCATCGTACCAAACAGGACGATTTGTTGGAAAATCGTCGGCGTACATTCTATATAATTGTAATGTAATAATTTGTAGTTCTTCTTTGAAAATCTCCGTTCGAGCGGAGTTGGTAGTAAATTTTATATCAAAAGAAAAGAAAAAAACAAATGACGAGTTCTTTAGGATAAGTCTATGGTTTTGTTTAAAAAAAGTTAGTGATAACTCGAGAAGTCAGGAATCGCGTATTTGTCTCAGTTTTTATTCATTTTGTAAATCTTTTTGGTCTCTCTTAAAGCTTATGAATATTATTTTATGGACTATGGATCGATAACATGAATCGCAAGAAACATTGTGCTGTTAAAATTTATGGCAATTCTTTTCTCTTTTTCACGATACGCTGCACTCACAATTGTTTTGGATATTATCGCTTTGTAGCAGGAGTCTTTAATTCGATTCAGCTTGTGTCTTGAATGTACCGAAGAAGAATCCTTGAATACCTTCAAAATTAACCGAATCTACTGGTCCTTCAAATTCCGGTTCAATAAATTTCACCGTCGCCGTGCCATCTATAAGCCTGATTCTCTCAATACTCAAGTCTCCACTATCACCTCCGAAAATATATAAAGTGTTTTCATCAGAATACCCATGTGCTCCAGACCTTTCTTTCTTCAGCTCCGCGATTTGGTCGATTTTGTTTTCCTTGGCATTATAAGCATAGACTGCCTTGGAGCGCTTTTTTCCATCGGTGCCTCCAAGGATGTAAATTTCATCAGGATTTGTTCCTCTCAAGCAGAGAGACTCAGCTAAAAACGGATTCAAGACTTTGTCTCCGAGTTTAACGTCTTTAATAAGCTCCCATTTGTTCTCACTTACAACATATCGCTCAATGCTGTTCACTTGCGCCTGAGTGCCAGAATATCCACCGAACACATAAATGGTGCCACCATGCTCAAAACTGCCGAATTGAGCTCTTCTGAAGTTCATTGGAGCAATAGATGTCCATTTTGAAACACCTTCATCCACCAATGGGTATTTTCCAGTGGTCACTTTCTCCAGTAGCTTTGGAATGTCTAAATATTCACAGTCAGACAGAAATTTGAGCTCTGTTGAAGTAGCCTCCTTAGATATGCCTCCAAGCACGTAGAGCCGTTCTCCAAGCTTCACGAGTTGATGGCAGTGTCTGGCTGTTTTTAATTGAGGGATTGGGTTGAGTTCCCAGAAGCCAAGGTTTCCTTCGACAATAAATCCCGACTTGAGAGAGTAAAAAACTGTCTCGGTCTCAACCTCCAGTCCGCCCATGAGGATGTAATGATTTGGGCCAAGTTGACAAGATGCAGAATAGTAGTAAGGGATCTTATCAATAGGAATCTGGCTTATTAAGAAAGGATAATTGAACCCTGCGTGCTTTGGGGTCTTTTTGCTCACAAGAAGCACTTCATTCTGGAGCCCTTCCGTGTCTAGAATGCCCTGCATCTCGCCTTCTTGAGGTTGGAAGAACATGTATACATGAAGCTCGTCTTCTGTCTTAAGTTTCTCATCGACATCAACAGTGTGATTGCATTTATACGTGAGTGAGCAATCCACACAATAGGCAACTTTTTTAGAGCACTGACCGCAGCTGTAATTAATCAAGTCGTCAACTGTTTTGCAGACTTGGCACTTTCCTTCCATATTCAACTAAGATTTTTTCTGAGTGATTTTTCGATTTAAATAGGATTAGATGTATCCTCTTTATCAATCGCGTGATTGCGTATCAATTAGAAATTAGTTAAAATCTAGGCAATATTTCAAAATATTAAGATAATCCTATCAGCATCTCTAGAGATTTCAATGAATCATAGGTACATACAAAGGCAGTTATACTGAATATTTCATGGAATGGAAAATTTCTTCTCAATTTGAATGAATTGTTGTTGGAGATTGAGTTCATCATCAAAGGTATTACCAGAAAAAGATATACCAAACCTCATATCAACTGACTTTTTTTGATGTGGAATTTATCAAACTATTGAGCTTATAAAGATGAGCATTGAAGAATCTCTTTTGACGATTCGATCATAGCATAACCCTCTTAACTGTGAAAATGCTATTAATTCTCCTTAAGTGTAGATTCCTTAATGATATTGAGATCACTCTATACTCATTTCCCGAAAATTAAGCAATAATTTAACGATCCCACTGAGTAAAATAAAGAACTCTTCATAGCGTCTTCTTTGAGCAAAAACTCGTCATTTAACTTACATTGTTTGAGAGTTCTTAAACAATAAAACGAGATCATATAGCAACACAGAGAAATTTTCTAGTAACCGAGGAAAGCTATATACATACTCCTTTTCAGCTCATTCGTATTATTGAGGTTTCATTACCATGCTCTAAAACTACTCCGGCTTTTCTGATTTTTCAGAAGCTTTGCCCTTGAATTTATGCTCTGCCTGACTCCATGCCGACTCATACGCTTTCTTTTTCAGATCGCTTATTTTGTCAAACAAAAACTTTTTCTCTGCTTCTTCAGTTTCCCAGGAAATCTCATCAGTGAATCCAAGTTTCTCAATTTCCTCTTTCTCCATCAAGCCACTAATCATTGATCACATGAAAAAAGTTCGTTAGTGTGTGAAATACCTCTTCATACGACATTGAAGATAATCAATTTGGTATTGGCGACATCTTTTCGGCATCAGCTGATGTTTTATGATGCATTTGTTATATATATCAGATTCTGCGTCGCATTCGTGGAAATGATCAAGCGGAAACGATCCTTTATCAGGGGCTTTAGCACCACTTCTGAATCCTTTTGGAGTTGCCATCTATTTCAATATTTTTAGTAAAAATTATTCCTTAGATTCAGACCGCAGGAGCAAATGAAATTTCCGATTGAAATAATTGCATGCAGCAGTTCCAAAAGCCCAAATAGAATCATACTTCCTATCTATTTAATATTTATTACTCTTTATGGACAACCCGAAATATGAGGATGACAAATACGACTTTAAAAAATTCAAAGCACAATCAGCCTAATTCACTGAGAAGTGTGAACTATTACCTCAAAATAGGTGTTAGAATGAGAACGCCTTGAAATTTCTTTGAGAGTTGGAGTTATGATCAAGCAATCAAGAACTAACGCTCATGAAAGAGTTGGAAGCAACCAGCTGAAATAAAACTCAATCAGAAAATAAATAAACTCTCAATAAAACAACCAGCGGTAAATAAATTGGATATGACTTACCTTCAAGTACCTTGAGCAAACTTATATACGTATTGCTAATTAACAATGGCTTTAGAGACCTTTTGGAGGAAGCAAAACTATAGAAGATAGCTTTAGCAAAGATCTCAGTTTTAGCCGAGGAGGCTCGAGTGCGGGGTTGAACAATTCGGCTCGCTTGGGACGACCGAGCCAAGAGTTTCAGGGAAACTTTACCTCCTTTCGACAAAATCTTCGGGAGCAAGTGACCAATAACTTACAAAACCCCTTGAGACAAGGAAGTCCATTTGGAGCAAGGCAATCAACATCTGAGTATGGCAGATTCTTTGTTTCCAACAGGAATTCAGAACAGAAAAATCTTTTTTCTTCACCTCGAGAGGCACTTACAGTGTCAACCAGCAGAAATAAACTGATGTCTGCAACATCACAGAATGATCCACTTAGTTTTAAAAAGAGAATCGCTGATTCCGTCGCCTTTCGTTTGAGTCCTGGCAAGCAAGATGGAGACTCTCCGCTTTTGGTGACTCGAAAACGAAAATCTGTCAAGGATGAAGGTCCTCAGACGCATACTGATATTTGGGGTCTGAAAATGGCAAATCCCACAAATTTAACGCTCTCTACCTATTCCCCATCATCAAAAAAGTATGATTTTGCTTTGAAACTAGCTCATATGTTGCTGTTCTTAAGTAAATTAGGATCAAACGCTCCCAGCGCAAATCCAGCCACTGGTTTAGGCCAGAAATTGGATCTAAATTCGAATATTGAAGCGCTAAATCGCATAAGGAAATCATCCACAAAAGAGCATGCTTCCGCTAAGAACTTGTAAACTGACTCGCAGCAATTAATCATCTAAACAACCACATAGACTTAGTCAAGAAACGCCTTCCTCATCTAAATTGACCTTTGGTTCCGCGCTTTTCACTGCAAGTTCTCCAGCCAACAGTTCATCCGGTGGAAGCGCTTTACTCAGTCTCAAAGAAGAGCTTGCGAGAAAGAAATTAATTCCTTCTCCAAGTTCCAAGCAGAAAGAAACTGTCGAAAACCGCCCGACTAACACAGGAGCGATCTCAAGACTAAGACCAGATTCTGCAAGAAAAACCGAAAAAGATACAGCTCCCGACTCCAAATACAATGTCCCTCTAAGGACTCCTGATTTGAAGATACCGGAGTCAGTTAAGCCTAAAGAAACTAAAGAAGAGAGCAAGACGAGCCAGATATTTTCTAGTTTGGCACAGGAGCTCGAAAAAATTCGCGGCGAAAGCCTCCTCACAACCTCCTCTCCGAAAAGCAACGTGTTAGACCGAATCGGTAGCCTCACAAAGACTCTCGGGACGAACTCAACACAGGAAGATAAGTCTGAAAAGGACCCAGAGACACCTTTAGAAAAGTATCAGTCACGAAAGGCCGAGATCCGCAGGGCATCACTTACTGAAACCATTTCGTTGAAAAGACTATATGAAATGCAGGATATTTTAAACGATGTCTCTGAAAAGGAATTCAATGAATTGCCTTCTAGGTATTTCTATTTCCCCTTTGTTTCAAACTAATGATCGTTTTTTTCATAGTTATGTCGAAGAGATGGTAAAGTTAAGCACTGTAATTATGCAGAAAGTTAAATCTTCAAATCATTCTACTAAGAAAGATTAAATTGTCCATAAACCTCTCTTAAAATCAACGGATGAAAAAAATTGGGAGTTAAATTAAACGCATATTTCCTCTTGTTTTGTAGAAAGCTTAGGAAGCCCTTAAATAGCTTCGATTTTGGTTGATAGTATAAATTATTTACTAAATGAACCTACTATACTTCGACTTCGAGAGCAGTGAGAGTAAGGCTTTCCTCGTTGTGGTTTCATGCTTGGTGTGGACCACAATATGCACACTGCTCGAAAGTACCATCAAATTCAAAACGCTGACAAAAAAAGCTGATCATGATGTGAAAAACCGGTTTGTTTCGATCATTCACGGGCTCGTCGTGATGGCGTTAGCCGGGTATAGTTTATTCCATGATCAGCCCTCATATACTGCGAAAAACTCCGATGTTCAGATCTTCGTGCTGCTGATTTCTATGGGATATTTCATCTATGACCTGCTCGCCTGTATCTATTACAAAATCTGCGATAGAGCGCTGGTTATTCATCATTCTCTTGCGGTATTTGGCTACTTCATTAGCGTGTACTTCGGCAATAGTACATTAGCTATGTGCGGAATCTTCTATGGGGAGACTTCAAACTCGTTCATGCATGTCAGAGCTATGCTGCGAGTAGCTGGAAAAAGACACACGAAACTCTACGAGTTGATGGAAGTAGTCTATATGTTGACTTATATTATTGCAAGAGGGGTCTGCATCACGAAGATAAACTACGACACGGCGTTGAATTCAGAAATTCCTTTCTTGCTGAGATTCGCCTGCCTTGCTCTCTGGTTGCAATCACTCTTTTTCATCAAGGAGATGCTGGGTATCCTTCAGAAGAAAATCCTGCAACACAAGGAGAGGAGAGTAAAATCAGTCGATTACTATTGGTTTTCGGAAAATCCAAAAGTTGAAACTTTATCTTATTTTAGAAAAGCTGGCAAAGAAAAAGTGTTTTAGATATTACCTTTCTTCAAAATTTATTAGTTTAGTTTGTGCTTGAATTCTTCTAAATGCCATTAAATGTGGCACAATGTTTTTTTTTTGTTACTTTACTTTACCGTCCATAGATTTAAGAAAATCTTGCCAACTCTTTCATTCATACATAAATCTAATATTGCATTAAATATCTAACATAGAAAATTAACCTAAAAGTTTGAGAAGTTTTTATTTTGCCATCTGCATGAAAGAGCTTGCTATAAAATTTATAAAATTTCTACTGTTATCTATGAAAATACGGTTCTTTAGCACTTGCTCCAAGCAACCAATGCAAATTTTCTTAGAGTTCAGTAGATAAATGGCTCTGTAAGAATTCGTTATATCCAGTTTTATTCGAAATTTAATTTGCACACACGATAAATTTCCAATGCAGAAAAATTTTTATCGCTCAGAGGATCGTAAGGCAGTCAAAAGTTCTCTTAGTTCGTCCAAGTTCTCTCCAAAAAGTACTGCCTTATGCAACTAACTATTCCTTAATTTTTCGAAAATTACAACTAGGATTGCTACATGGACACGACAATATGGATGATTCTCCTGTCGCTAACAATGGTGCAAAGGATATCTTATTGGTCAAATGCAAACAGACTATTGAAGAGCTAAACATGGAGCTAGAACAAGAAAAACGCTTGAGAGCACATGCAGAGGATTCGATAACGAATTTGGAATTGACTATTAACGAGAAGGAAGCAGCACTAAGAGAAAACGTCTCAAGAAATGAAAAACTTGCTGGTATGCAGAGAATTATGTGTATGTCTTGAATAAAATTTTGTGAAAAGAGGAAAATCGGCAGATAAGAAACAATCTCAACACGCTTATTGAGCAGCTTGAGCAGGCTGGAAAGCATCTTACTTATTCAGTGACTTTAGAGGCATCTTATAATGAGCTTCAAGTTAAATATCAAGGAGTTGTGGCATCGAACGAAGAAATGAAGGCAAAAATAAAGGAACTGACAAATGAAATCAAAAAGAGAGAGCAAATGGCAAATCAATGGAATACTACTCTGGTTTCTGTTGATACGAAATTAGCGGATTTAGAGGCAGAGAAGGAAGGTATGAGATTATGTCTTTCAGCAGCGAATAGTGATTTATTACGCATCAGAACTCCAGAAAGAGAGGGACGAAATCGCGCGTGAGTTAGAAACTACAAAGACGCTTTATAAAGAAAGCCAGAACCTCAATCAGCTTTTGCAAGGAAAATGCGAATATTCCGAGCGTTTAGCCAGTCAGCTCGAGCAAGAAAATAAGCTTTTGCAAGACGTTGAGGAGGAAAACAAAGAACTGCAGCAAACAATAAATCGACTGAAAGAGAAATCGGATAAATTAGCGAGTGAGGTTACCCAAGCTCTCGACCAACAGGAAAAAGATTTTGAATTTGAAGTGAGGACGCGTTACATTCATAAAACTTATATTTTCTTTTGCAAAAGAAAGAAAAATTTGTCAAGGAACTGCAGAAAAAGCATGAAGAAGAGGTCGCAAATCTCAGAGATCAAATAAACAAAGTAAGGTTATGAGTACTTGATAATGAATCAAGCGTTGAGTTAGCTAACAGCTGAAAAAGAATTTGCGAAACTCCTTGGGTACGATAGCAAGCAAGGTAGCGAAAGTGTCAAAACGAGATTGGGACAAATTCATCTCGAGAAAACGGATGAGATAAAGAATTTAAAAGGCGTGATTGAGGAGCAAGGCACTTTGATAAACTCATACGAACGCATAGTTCAGAAGTTAAAGGAGGAGAAAGAGCAAGAGAGCCAGGAATATGAAGCTTCAATTCGACGTCTGAAGACCGAAATACAGGAACTGAATTCTAAGATCACAACCTATAAAAGCAAGATCAGCGAATATCAAGATGAGATCGTACGGCTTCAAGGGAGACTTAAGCATGGTACTTCATTTGAAGAAGATAAAAACGCAAAAAGTGTGGAAAAGTTGAGCGCAACTGAACGACAATTGCTTGAAAAAGATGTAAGTGTTGGCTGCAAAATTGTTTTTCATAAAACCTTTAGCAACAAATTCAATTATTGAAAGAACAACTCGCACAGGCCAACAAAGAGCTTGAGACAAACACAAATCTTAAGAAAGTAAGCGTTACATCATTCAGAGTGCCTAAATAGAGGATGTAATGTAATACAGGATTATGGCGAAGAGTTGCTTCGAGTGCGAGCTCAACTTTCTCAAAAGAACTTAGAAATCGATGAGTTGCAAAGGAAACAGCATGATGGCGATATATCATTATATAGAAAGTTAGAAGAAGTTAATCAAGAGTTGAAGATAGAAAGAGAACGAAGGATAGAAGCTGAGCATCTCTGCACCGTAACACATAGCTAATTTGATTAGAGTATAACCAGAACATCGACATAGGGTTATAAAGAACAGTTAAATTCTCTCGAATCGAACATGAAGCGAAGGATTGAATCTCAAAATCTAGAGATTCATAGAAGGGATGAGGAATTGGATCAGTACCGATATACTAGAAGAGTAAAATGAACTGTTTATGTTTGTGATTCAGAGTGATCAATGAAATTCCAGGGTGAAACAGCCAGAGATTCGATAGGAGTGCGAGAGACCTTGAAGAAAGGGCCGGGTAGTACTGACAGACATACGTATCTTGAGACGTCTCCTGACAATTATAGATATCAGTAAGGAGAAACTTATTAAGTTTATCGGAGCATAATATGCTAAACTGTAGAAATAAATCTGGTGCGGGTTCAGCAAGGCGTGATCCTCCTTTGAAAGAGTTGCATAATAGAGAATTACCTGAACCTCAAAGAAAATCAGTAGGAAGGTTTGAGAGCAATTCAAACCGATACGTGACAGGGAAAAAGCCACAACAGACAGAATTCCTTAACAAATTCAAAGATGTAACTCTATAAATAGTTCCAAAATTTTATCAAAATTTGTCTTTAGGTAATCTCGCAGCTGGAGAATCGTCTTGATCGGATTTCTCATGATTTACATTAGCACTTTGAGTTCAAATGGCTTTGAATTAACTTCAGGTTTCTTTTTTTTTTGTTGGTTTTGTTATACTCAACGTTTTTGATGACTCGGCTCTCACAATTACTATATAAATTTTGAGAATATAATATTCGATATTACTGCTCTGCTACTATTAGAATCTATCCTCGAGAAATAGCTGCAGAAATGAATACACATTTCAAGAGAAGCAAGAGCGTCACTCTTCATATACTGTGATTACAGAAGCATATTTTGTGCTGCCGATTTATTTATTTTTTTCTTCCTCACATTAATCTATCCTGATGATTTTATACTACCAGTAGTTGTATTAGGCCAATATTTCACTTCATATCATATTCGATTGATACTTTCTTAATCTCCCTCTTTGTTGAAGGAAAGGAATGCAACGAGCTTATTCGATTGTCTTATCCTTCTAGAACATTACACTGAAAAATTTCTAAAATTTCTATTTTTTATGAACAACAACAAAAAATAAAATAATCAGTAACTTTTTCTTCAATCAACACAATTTGAAATGAGAGCTTGCTCTCGATTATATTATAGAAACCTCATTTCCCTACAAGAAGACGATATCCCTTCACTTTCTTTCTTCTTTGACATGCGAACCTATCAAATAATTTTGTACCAGAATTCTAATTTGACTCCAGAAACTTTGTATTTTGATAAAAATCCCGCTGCTTCTCATTTTCCGAACGCAATTTAAATTCAACTGCCTCAACTACAGTTTGACATAACAGAGCTAGTAGTAGCCTGAAAAGCTATTTATCGCTCTTGCCCTTCAAAATACCCGTCTATTTTCCGAAAAATTATTTTATTGAAATTTTTCATTCAGTTATTTTCTTCGCATACTGGCCTTCTGGAAACTTTCTGACCACTGCTCTATATTTCAGCTTATGAATTAATACGATACTGAATCTCAACATCTAGTTTATTTCAAAGCAATTTCGAGCTCATCCCTCTAAATTTGAGTAACTCTAACCCGTTTTGAATCAAATCATGCAACAAGAGGCCCTGGAGTCAGCCAGTCAAAAGCTAATAGCAGAAAACACCACTTTCGAACGAAATAAAAACAAGAAAAATCCATCATGGCTTTCAAATTTCTTTTTTTTCGGTTGCTGTAAGCCCCAAAGTCCTTTAAATGGAGGAACGCCAATCTCTGCATGCAAATCTACTACAACGGTTACAACTCATTACTCTGTAGGAGGCCCAAATTCGTTCTTGGTCTCCAAAAACTCGGCAATCACACCGATGAGTATTAACACTCCAGAATTTGCGTTTCCGCTAGATGTAGCATTTCTCTTGGGGAAAGGCACAGAAAAAATCATAAGCAAAATATGCAGAGTCAATTTGTCTCCGTTGCCGACCGGAATGTTGAAAGACCTTACTGGCAGCAAGATGCCTCAAGAAGCCACTTCGAAAATTAACTCCAAAATAGTCCGAGCAGATGGCACAGGTCATCAAAGCGAACAATTGAGAAATCAAGGGGATATTAGTGACAGCCGTCTTTCGCCCTTTCAAATATTTTCGATGTACTCAGAAAGGATACAATTCGAGAAAGGCGATTGGAATGAGTTTATCTTTGATAATATTGCGAGCTATGTAGCAGAGAATTTAAAAAATCAATTGGTAATCGACACTTTGAGTGGTAATGGAGAGTATATTATTCAGGTAGTAAATATGCGGTATTTATCATATGTTCTAAAATTATCCTTCTAATAGTTTGCAAAAAACTCCCCTCATGTCATCGGAGTCGAGACTGACCCAGCTAAACTGACCAACGTGAAGGCAAAAGCTGAACTGAATGAAATACAAGATAAAATTGACTTGATTCAATCCAACTTCTTCTCTCTCCGAAGGCTGAAAGGAGACGTCGTATTCCTCACTCCTACCGTCAATTCGCTTGAAATGCCGACCACCTTTTCAATAAACAAACATCTTACATCAAATCTCTCTCAATTAGTCCGACACTCGCTAACAATGGCGGAGTCGGTATGCATTATGCTTCCACCTTTCGTTGACATCGAAGAAATTTCTTCAATGTTTTCTGATATATTCAACGAGGATCCCAAGTAAATTTGCCTCTAATATTTGCTTTTAATGTTTTTTCCAAAGTAAATACGCGAGCCTGAATTACTCGCTTCGATTTGACTTGCTTTACTCAGGGGACAATTTTGTTTCCATTCTCGTGCATTTCGGAGGGTGCAATAATGTATGCGCAAATATCTCTATCTCAAAATATTAAATTTTTGAAAAAAGATCTCGTCGGAAGAGCAGCTCGACCTCTTGCTGAATACAATGAATCTCACCGGCAATGAAATAAGTGAATTGCACTCGAAAGGATTAATCGAGCAGCTAATTGGCTATGTTGGCACGCATTGCAGTCTAAAAGTCATTCTAAGTCTCGACGATTTACTCTCTAACAATAAAGGCGGAAACGGGACTCTGTTCGAGAAATTTTTAAATAAACTCAAGGAAAATAAGATCATTACAAAAGAAATTTTCAGGCAATTCCGTAACTTCGACGACGACAGTGAATCACAAAAAACTCCTTTGCTTGAAAACTCTGGCTTGATATTAGATAAAGGCGATTCGCAGCTAGAGAAAAGTGCTGCAGCTCTCATTCTGAACAAGAAAAAATATTCTGATGTGATTTTCTGGTCGAGTCCTTTCCTAAGCCCGAAGACCAAGGAGAAGTTGCCTCATAATTACAAGGCTGAGTTTTTCAGAAAAATGAATCACTTATACTGCAGTGTTGAAAATAAAGAAGGGAAAGACGTCTACGATGAGTCTGGACTACAGCTAAGCTCATATTCTCTTACCAGTGCAGCTTTGCTAGACTCTTCAAGCGAGGACGAATGTAAAATTGAGGAAGGCTCTGTACAAGAAAAAGACTCCTCGAAAGTTAAGCACAACCGCTCAGAAGTTAGTTCAGCTGCTCCTTTGAAAAAAGTTACAAGAAAACGAACTAGCTCGATTAACAGAATCAAATTACTGCTGTTTAACCTGACGAATCAAAAAGTTACAAGTTCGCCTTGCATTTCTCTCCGAACATCAGAAAATTCGTTTAACACGTTGGGGTTAAAGCTCATTTAGCCACGCCAACTCTAGCTAGATTCATATTGAATCGATAGCCCATGACAATAAGTGTGTGACTTCTAATAATTAATTAATTGAAAGATTTTATATATGACTTATCTAATTTTCTGTTGCATGAAGTTGATTTAGAGAGAACTTTGCTTGGTATTTCTGCTTATTTTGTAATTAGATAATCTATTTTATTTGTATTAAGCCAAGCCAGAAATTCCAGGTTCAACAATAATTCACGCAAAAAATTTGTAGAAACAAAGCAATTATTTTTTGGCCGGGTAGATAATTTTATTAGAAATTTCTTTAATATGATAAACAAGTTAAAAATTTGTCATCGACTAATCGCTCCGCCGCTAATATCTTATAATCGGGCATTATTTTCAGTATTTGAAGGGAAAAACTACTACCAAATCCTTGAGGTCAACCAATCAGCAACACCCGACCAAATCAAGCAGGCTTTTCTCCGACTAGGTAACTGAAATATTCAAATTCTATCATATCGTCCGATGGGATGAGGTTTTCTTCGCTTGCTCTACTGTGTTCATCAGGCTTCTTGGTTATAACCATCTGATTTCTCTAGCGAAGGTTTATCATCCAGATGCGCAACAAGCTAAAGGCCAAAAAGCCTCAGATTCTGGAGTAAGGATGATTTTTGTATGCATATGGTCATTTAATATCACAAGGAAGCTTTCAAAAAGGTATTAGAGGCTTATAATACGCTTTCGGATAAGAGAAAGCGTGAGGATTATGACAGTGGGTTGAAGAGTAAAAGTTCTGCTGGTCAAACTAACCAAAAGACCGGAGGGTTCAAACCTGGGTTTAAAGGCTTCTATCGAGACCCAAACCAGGAATCCCAATCACAGCAGGAGCAGACATATTCAGCGGGAAACAACCGGCATCAGTGGCAAGATGACCCATATGCGTATGAGCGAAGCAGAGCCTGGGCTCAGCAGGAAAGCGATAAAGCTGATGACATGCTATGGCTTATGAAATACGAATGGATTTTCTTCGGGTAATGAATATTTCTCATTGAAAAATGCTAAAGGAATTATTTGATAAGAGGACTAATAATTATAATATTTTGGAGATTTCAAGCAATGAAAGAAGAACGGAGAAGAATGGTGAGGAGAGGGAACGGGCCAGTAACCGAAGAAGATCTTGATCGAGAGGATGACGAAGCGATGGGATTGGCAATGGCCAAGCCGGATCAGTATTCCAGTAACAGAGGTGGTAGGTTTAGCAATGCCCGGAGCAAGAAAATGCTCACTGCAGAAGACTGCAAAGTCATGACAATTGATCAACTTGTTGAAATGAGTAAATTGGGATATATACTGCCGTCTCCGTATAAAGAGAGGGTTATAGAACACGAGCAGGTCTATGAAGAGCTGCCTCGAATTGCGTATGATACAAAGGTAGAAAGGATGAGGAAGCGAGCAGCGCAATACAGTAATCAAGAGAATACAAAGAAAGCGGAGCCCTCCCAGAGCAAAGCAGAGTCCTCCCAGAGCAAAGCAGAGCCCTCTCAGAGCAAAGCAGAATCCACTACAAGTGTCCAAAATACTAAAGCCCCGACAGAAAATACAGATAATGTGAACAGCACTCAAGAAGCTGCTCCAGTTAAAGCCGAAGCTGGTTCGAGTGTAGGAGAGGGAGCTGTGAAAGAGAGTAGTAACAATGATGCAAAGGCGACAACGCCAACGAGCAGCGGGAAGAAGAAGCAAAATTTAAGAATAAATGAAATTCTTGATCCAATGCGGGGGATTGCCAAATCTGACGTGCTTGATGTTTCTGAAACGAAAGTGCGTCCACAAGAGAAAAGTGACAAAAAAGACGATGGGAATGAAGGAACTGTGGGAGCAGCTCAAGTTCGAGTTCCTCGTATGGGTGCAGGGATGTATAGCTACAAGAAGAATGAGAGTTTTTAATTGTTTAGATTGTAAAGCTTCCCAATGGTACTGACTCATCAATGTAGAAAATTGTTTATTTTTCGCTGTAAAAGCTGATATTAAGTGTCTCTATATGGGTTATCTGCCAGTCTACTAAAGATAGTAAAGGAAAGTCAGGGGTAACAAAATGAGCTTAGATATATTAAACGATATCCTCCTGTGCAATCAAATAAAAATTATTGACAAACGAATCGATTTGGCCTACAATGAGCAAAACCGATCGGCTTTCTCGATTCCAGTCTCCGTCGGACTATGATATTTATGACACCAGGTCATTTGCCTCGAGATCATCCAACACCCCTCCAAATAGACGCAGATCGCCATCTTTTGTCGATGCTGAAGCAAAGCGTCGGGAAGATAATTCGAAAAGCCCTCCACCTATCATCGCCGATTTGCAAACAGCATACATCAAAGCTTTAAACCGAATCGATAGTTTGAGGGACAGCAAAAGAGTAGTATAAATTGTCTGGCTTGATCACTAAGTTTCACTAGAATGATTTCAGAATGTCGAGACGCAGAGCGGCTAACGCCAGTATTGAGGAATCTCACTCGCAAGACCTTTCATTCAAATACAAGCAAGAGTAAAAGAGCTGCATGAATCTGCATTTACTCATTATTATCAGAGCATTAGAGGCGCTTGGGGAGCTTGAGCGAAAAAATGAGCAATTAGAGAGAGACAAAATGGAGTTACTTGCCCAATTAGAGGCTGAACGAAACAAAAACCATCTAATCAAGGCAGAGCATGAAACGTCTATAGAGAAAATGTAAAACGAATTTGCCTGCAGGGGTTAATTGCTTTTCGTCTTACAAGGAAAGGGATTGAGGAAATTAACCACCTGAATGCGATAATCAAAGAAGAAAGAGCGAAATATGAGAGTGAAATAAGAAAACTGAATTCTCAGTTAGCTGGAGCACAAGTACATTGTCCCTCTCTGATTTATTTTCTAAAACTTTCAAGTCGATGATACAGAAACTAGCTAATCGAGTAGACTCTGAAGATAAATGGCCAAATCAACAGTACAATCATGGCGAAGTTCAAGAGTTTATGAGATACCTTGACTACATGCTCGGCGTAATGAGTGGATTACCTGAAAGTCATTTTGCTCGAGTTAGTTTCAGTGAGCGGTTTAAAAGCTTAACAGATATTACGTCTCAGCTCCAAGAACAAAAATATTCAACTCTGTTGGTCAAAAGCGTTCAATATTCTACCGATTTGCTCATAAAAATCGCGAAGGAGGAGTCCGCTTACAGAAAATCTGATCAAACGGGTCTTCTTAACAATGAAAAACATACAAACTCTGC
>ENA-UOUE01001290-UOUE01001290.1-compost-metagenome-genome-assembly--contig:-NODE-1290-length-16444-cov-14.794098_pt1 | contig 16444 bp, 17 predicted proteins | sample MGYA00238146_ERZ747223 | MGnify/ENA primary metagenome ERZ747223 (study PRJEB28781, sample SAMN06268865) | compost metagenome | isolation source: single cell | place: USA: California, Emeryville, Joint...
TCACTGATTTTACTTGCTATAGCATTATATCCCTCCTGATCATGGATAAATTTGTTAGATAAGAGCCCTTCAAAAATCAATTTACGTCTTTTCTGCTCGGAAACACTACGAAATGGGACCAATGCTCGATTTTCGCGTCTGGGATGCTGACCTCCTAACCACCACGAGAAAAAAATTAACATAAGCGTGTAACAGCAAAAACTTTCATACCTTTAAATCCGCATGGATTTCTCTTTTAAAATGCAGCAATTTATTTCCCAACTCCACCACTTCAACAATCACAATCTCCTCCGGTTTGGCCTCTAACTCTGGGAAGCTCTCCGCTACCTGCGTCAGGAGCTTTTCCACATTAGAATCAAGCCTTATCCGCATCTTTTTGCCTTTGTTAGTCGCAGTCACCTCAGGCCTGAACAACCTGGTCTCCAACTGACATTGTATATTTAAAAAAATCCCAAATGTGAAAAAATTACATCAATACACGTTGATGGCAAGAAAGAACATTCAATATTCTTTTCAGCCTCAGCGTAAAACACTCTTTCGTTTTCCAGCATAACATTTCTCTCATCAATATCCTTCTGAAGATAGGACGCTAGCTTTGTGACTTGATTTCCAAGGTTTATATTTAACGCTCTTTGTCTATAGATGAGAATATATGCGTTCTCAGGAGTTCCTCCGAACTGATACTGAATTCGTTTCATTGGAATAGCATTGACGTTCGAGTCGTCAAACTCGAACCAATCATTCTTTAAATCCTCGTTTTTAAATGGGAAAGGGAACTCAACTTCATCATAAATAGTGTCATCATAATATTCCGCTAGTTCTTCCTCATCGTCTCGTTTCCTATAAGCCTTTTTCCGGATTCGTTTATTTTTCTTTTTTTTGCCTTTGTTAGCCTTTCCGCCTTTCTTCGAAGATTTTGCTGTGTTTTTACTTGGCGTAGGCTTCTCGTCTTCACTTTCCTCATCCGTGGTTTCCTTGTTAGCAAAATCTTCTAGCATCTTTTTCTCTTCTTCAGGAGTCATCATATTCGTATTTTTTGGAGCCTCTTCAGTTTTTTTTTCTTCCGTTCCATTCTCAGCTTTTTTCTCTTCCGTTCCATTCTCAGCTTTTTGCTCTCCTGTATTTGTTTTTTCGTCGCTCTTCGCTGCACCTTGTGCTTTTTTCTGAGCTTTCTTTTCCATTAATCCAGCCCAATCTCCCTCTTTCAGGACATCGCGAATGTATGCTTTATAATGGCCGCCGAAAGCGTCGCCTCTGTGAATAAGCACAGCGCATAACTCGTATATTTTTTCGTCATCTGAAGCGAAGTTCTCAGGCTTCTCTGCAAACATTGACACGTCAAGCTCGAGCCCGAATGTAAATTTATGATCTAGTTTGACCCGTTGGAGTTTTTGAAAATCGAAATCGAATCGACTCAATGAAAATGTTAAAATTGGTGGATATTTCCTCACTAATATGCCCTTCAAAGCGTCGGCTTTTTTGTTACAACTATCACATTGATACTGATTTGCGCCTTCTAATTTGTCCATGTTTAGCATATTCAGCAGACTATCTTCCAGACTATTAATCCCTTTGACCTGAGAATTGACTGTTAGCACATATCTCACATTTGTTATCATGTACTGTAAGGATCAAATCATAAAAATCGGATTCCCTTTGCTTCACGTTTCCACAGCCCAAACATTCAATATGACTCACTTGAACCCCCCTATTACACGAGTAAAAACTTAATACCCTGAACAATGCATCCTTTACCTAAAATGTTTCTTCATTGTTTCACCGCACTCAGTTCCTTCAAGCGCTCGCTCTAAAATATCGAATATAATCCTAATGATCACATTAGCAATTCTTCCAACAATTAGTCTGTTCACCTATAAGCCTCTTGAATATCATGCTGTTGAGCCTGTTCATTATTATTCCATCCAAACGCATCAGTGACTGGCTCCGTCCTTTATAACCAACAAAATTACCGAAGCAAAAGAATCGAAATTACACTGTCGCCTTAGCATCAAGCGCTTTTAGCTCTGCGAATAGCTTCTGTAATGGAAAAAGAAAGTTGAATTTGCTCTGAGAAACAAAGCTTGAAGGCTGCTTTATATCATCCTCGACCTAAGACAATTAATTCGGATCACAGTTGACAATCAATACACAGAGCGGGAGATTTAATATAGCGTTTCTGAACTCCGGGATCATGTAAAACGATTGCAAGAGTGAGTTTAAATAGCAAGTTGCTCCTTGGTTCTTTAGGCCGCAGAATGTCGGGAACTCTCTTTTTGGAGGCGGTTGAACGAATTCTTCGGCGCAGTTTTTCGGTTTTTTGCCTGGAATTGCCTGAGATATTCTCTTTTCTTCATTATTCTGGGTCTCGGGTGCCTTTGAAGTATCCCCGTTCATGGTGAACTATGCAATATTTTCTTAGATTTTACTGCAAGTATAGTTAAATAAATCTAATAAGATTTCCGCACCGACTGTTCTGATCTGATATTCACACTGTCTGATCTCTCTGTATCAATCAGTTTCCTCTCTCTGCGTACTCAGAAGATTAACTCATCTATGAGGGAAGCCATCACAACTGCAATAAGCTTCTCTCCTTATATATTCTTATAGTATTAAGTAGTTAGCGTTATTTTCGTGAGAAAAATACTCTAAATAACGGGGAAAAAGCCTCTATTCACTTAACTAGCCTCTAAGAATCTAAAGGATTTGATTAGATAGTTCGGATTCGTTTGTTGAGAAACTTTCCTAAGATTATTGGTCTGTCTATTGCTATGTCGAGGTCTAAAATATGTATAAAGTGCTTATTAATAAATTGTTTAATAAGTCGGCAGAGCTTATAACTTTTCTCTCAGAAGGACGTCCAAATATTCATGAGTAACTCTTCTGTCTCTTCCGAATTTCGTGTAATCAAACACGATGTCGTTGAAGTCAGGGCGGGCTGGTCTCTTATTAATGAGAGCATCCTGTAAGCAGTAGTTGGACTCGCATCCGGATTTAGTAGCGTCAATGGGGATAAGTTCGACGCCGCTCTCGTGCTTGTAGTGGACGACTTGGAGATTGCCGTAGTATCTGGAATATTTCTTTTCGCCTTCGATTTCGGTGAAAGCATACACGCCGAAAGTCTTTATCAGCTTGGTTTCAAAATCTGGGTGGTATCCACCAGCAGTGCCATCAAGCATAAAGTATATAATCTTTTTGTATAATTGCACGTTGAGGTACTCAGCCAGTCTCATCTGCTCGAGCAAAGCGTTCGCTACGTAAGCGCCTTCAGCGTGTGCGAGGAGCATGATGTATGGTTTCTTGCTCACACTGTAAAGCTTGACTAATGTGTTCAAAAGTTCTTTGTTTGCTTGTTCCTTGAGATCGTAATCAGGGTTCAAAGGACCTTGCACAGCGAAGACGGCAGCGAATCCCAACTCTTTTAGTCTCTTGTTATAGAGGTTCTCGAGCCATGTCTGGACCTGACCGATCTCAGAGCCGTGAGTTCCGAAACCGACGACGATACTTTGTCGGTACAGTCCAGTTTCGTTGAAATCTTTCACTCTTGCAAGGGCGACTCCGTAGCCCACTGGAGCCCAATTAAACTGCTTTTCTTGCTTTTCTTCCTGAGCTAGAGCGAGTCCGAGGCAAGCGATGAGGAGGATTTGGAGGATATACTTTGACATGCGACGATTAATTGCAAAAGAATTAAAATAACTTTAACGTGTATTGAATTTATAGAAACTCATCTCGAATCAAGAACGAAGTAGAATAATATATTTCTGTCGCAATATGAACCCTCCCAGATCACGAATCACAGTGTTTGCGCTTCAGTTTTTAAAAATTCAAATGCATTTAGCTGATTCCAATGATTAATAATCGGTACTTTTTTTTATATATTAGCCCGAAAAGGTGCTTCAAAGAAATGTTGAATTTTGATGGATTTTGTGAGTTCAGCTGTTTTGAGTCAACAAACGAAATCATGGATATCGTATTATTCGATCCCTGTGCCAACGAGCTGAAAAATAAATGGTAATGCTGGGTAGACAAAATCTTTGATTAATAAAGGTTATTAAAAATTTCAGAGGAGCAGTAGATTTAAAATGGAAAGTACATTAGACGCTACCACCCTTACTAGTCTTCTTGAGAAGCAAGATGAGGTGATCTATATATCATAGCTATTCTAACGGTGAATTGCTAGTGGGCTAGAGCTGTCATTTTCGATGACAAAGGCAAGATCATTGCTTCGAAGAAGACCAAGACCACTCAAACAGAATTGAGGTACCATCTGATCGTCTGTATCCCCTTTCCTTAGCCAATCCTAGTGCCTATCTGACTGCTTATGACTCTCGTGACAACACCGTTGGTGCAGGTACTCATATCTAGATGCGTTGAGTCTGACAATCTTTTATCTCGAAGGATTCACTCTCGATGGTGATCATTTCGATGTGCACAGGTACTTTCCCATGATAAAAGCACCCGTTGATTGATACGTTTTGAATAGATTCCATCCACCTCTTATCTACGGAAGAAGAGGAGATGCCGACAACGGTGAAGGAATTTCTTTAGCCAGAGTAGCTATACTAAACATTTGCACGTACTCATGATAATTTTTTCCCAGGGCAAAACAAAGAGCGGCCAAACTGTTTACCTCCTGATCACCTACGTATTGCCAATTATTTCAGCTCGTGCTGTGCCACAACAAATCGATTTCTTCAACACCCACAGTAATCAATTTAATTACCGCCTCAGTTAACTGTCATTACTATTTTTAGTCGGTGAACTCGACAAATTCTAAGCCATTGCTTATTTTCGTAAACGCGTGGTCTTGCTAATTGTATATGCCAGAGCTCGCTCACTTGCATTCATTTGGGAAATCGTCTAAAAAAATAATTGTTATAAAAAAGAAATCAGACCTTTCATTTCGTTTATTTTCTCGAGCATATACATAATAATAAGAATAAAGCAAGCTGATTTTATTTTTGTGATAGGTTTTTAGGAGAAACACGCATATTCATATAAAATGCCACAAAGATTCGTTCTATTAATAAAAAAAAATTAAACAATATCCAATTTCCATGCTCACGCAGGGTTCATGATGACCTACTATCATAGTAATAACACCAATACCAATGCACTACATACAAGAACACTTTTTTTTTTTGAAAAAAGCAACATTACTTTCTCTGTGTGAGTAAAATTCAGTGTGAATAGAACTAAATCAATCGCGCCTCTGAGTTGAAGCCTATAGCATTTAATAGAAACCTCTCTTCTTGCAAACTATATTCATCAAGAGAGAGAATGGTGTTTTTCTCCGAAATAAAAACTAGCAGCAGCCACCCCCATTGTCTTTACTTCTCTTCTTTTTGCCACTATCGTCATCTACAAGCAACAGTTTTTTCTTCGCGCCTTTCCCAGCTGCAACATTCTTTTTATAGATTTCTAACATAAAGGACGTTGGATTATACAGGAAATCATCGATAGAGTCTACCTTCAGCCAGGTATTGGAACATTTCGTTCATTCCTTTCCCAGTTTTCGCTGACGTTTGGAAATGGCGCATACCGTTCTCTTTTGCGTACTTCTCAGCCTCAGAATTTTCAATTTGCCTTCCGAATTCCTTGTCGCTCTTATTCCCAGCAATTGCGATCACGATTCCTTCGTCAGCATGGTTTCTGAGTTCAGCCACCCATTTGGTTACCTTATCGAGGTTGAGAAAAAAACCTGAAATTTTTATGATTTTTACTTTATCAAAGCTCTCACGAAAAGTGATATCGTAAACAAGCACAGCACCTTTCATTATCAATTAGCTAGCTGCAATAACGCGTAGTCAATATACCTTCGGCGTCTCGATAGTAAATTGGAGCAAGCGCATGGAATTTTTCTTGTCCAGCAGTGTCCTATGGAATTATGGTGTTGAAAGTTTATTTTCAGTTATTTGTATGGAAGGAAGGAGAGCAAGAGGGTTGGAATAGAGGGAGATTGATAAGTACCCAAATAGCGAATTGTTTTTTCTCGCCACCAACTCTGACTTCCTTCTCGAGGTAGCTGGCGTTGATTGTAGATTCTTGGTTTTCATCGAATTTGTTATCGACGTATTTCAAAGTGAGAGAAGTCTTGCCCACACGACCTAATAAGTAATGTGTTTTTGCTTTGTTTGTATTTGCAATTGAAGTAAACCTTCTCCGAGCATGACGATTTTCATATGAGATTTGCCTTCCATGTTACGATGAAGCGAGTTTGATACTTTCTGAGTGTTTTAATTTTATTATGGTAAAAATAAGATTTACTCATTTCACTCAATTTGTGGTTTTGATCGAGGAAAATTGATGAGAAAAATTATGAATCAGCCGAAATTTCAGGGTAAGTTGCTGAATCAGACAGCGCGTACAAGTCAGGTGTTGGGTTCCCTCTTTTGCTTTTTTTGAACTGAGTGGTGAGATATATAAAAAAAGAACTTATTGGGATAAAAATCGTTTAAGAAGAGGGGGTCGCCTTACTGTATTCATTTTTATCAAACAACTCAGCAACTAATCCTCTATTGTTAAGTATCAGACCTTATTATCTAAAAATTTAAGTGAATTCATTTCCGATGTTCAACATGAAATATTTCAATGTGTGATAAACAAAAATTGATGCTTGATGATTGATTGCTTTCGATGCACGCTCTAAAGAAATATTCAATAAAATCGTTAAAGACAAATATGATATAAAATGAAGGTTTTGATTTGACTCATTCATTTTTATTTCATTCCTTTTCATTTATCGATCTATGAAAAATTTACAATTATTGTAGAGCTGTTCTGATTAATTGTTCAAGTGCAAATATAACCCTAAAGTGTAGTGCGTGACACAATCAATCGCTTTTTAATTACCTTCCCTGCTCAGGACTCTGAAGATAATATGTTCGCAGATGACGAGTGTTGGCTTTTTGCTTCTTTAAATTTATTAAAATATATTCAGATAAGGATCGAAATAAGAGATATATCTTCACAAGCGAATCTTTCTTCATGGTGGAACCAAAAAAAGTCGTTGAAAATACAAAACTTCACCCACTCGGCATCGTTTGCCATGCCTTCTCTCCCGATCTCTCAAGTATTTCCTTTTCTTTCCCACAAAGACTAACCAGCCATAGTGGTCGCTGCATCTATCAAAGAAGAGAACGTTGTTAACATTTACAAAGTTGAGGATCTGAACGCCCCTCAAAACTGGACTCTATTGCACACCTTGAGCGAGGTATTCCTCGCTATTTAGTCCCTGATTGATCAATTTTTAGCACTCGCAATTAGTTTCCGTCGTCGACTGGTCCTCAAAGAATCAGATTCTCACAGGCTCACACGATCGAAGCGTGTTTGTTTGGTCCTATGAAGAGACCCGCAAGCAATGGGTGCCATCACTAGTCATTATTGACAAACAGAACCGAGCAATCCTTGACGGCTGCTGGAATAACACCGGATCAAAGTTTTTGGTCGGCACCGGAAGCTACAAAGCTTTCCTTGGCTACTACAACCATAAAACGAACTGGTGGGACACTTTCCTCCTAAATACAAAGAGTAACCCTATCCGTTGATCCAAGAAATAATGGCAAATTTAATAGAATTTACTGCCTCAGTCACTGCAGTCGCATTCCACCCTAGCGGACTCGTTGCAGCTGTCGGAAGCGCTGATTTCTCTATTAGAGTTTTCACGACTTATCTGGAAGAAGCAGACGATAAGTCACTCAACTACAAGGGTCCATTCGGTGGTATCAAAACCTATGGTGAGGAGCTGTACAAAATAAAGAACGCAGGGTCTTGGGTTGAGAACTTGAGATGGAATGACGCTGGAGACCTTCTCGCAGCTGCAGGTAGACTGTTATTGCTGGAAATTGATGTCAATTGAGAATAGTACACAACTCGAGAATCGTTTTTCTCCGTGTCGAAAAAGATGAAACTCTTAAGGAAACCGAAGAGATCGTTGACTGGAATAAAGCTCCCTTCAGAAGTCTCCTGTGGTTAGCTGATAATACAGTGATGGCTGGAGGATATGACCGCATCCCATACACGTTTAAACCTAGTGGAAAAGAATGGTATTGCTCCTTTTTTTGCAACTAAATGAAAGTAAATTTGTGGCGTAGGGCCCTTGATAAATCGTTCACTCGAGATAAGAAGAGAGACGATGGAAAGAGAGTGTCTATGGTCCAGAGCAATTTGAAAATCTTTGAGGCTGGAAAGCTTGGACAGGGACTTGCAAAGGAAGAAAACGAGATGCACTCCAACGCTATTATGTAAGAATGGAGATTTGAGCAATTGATTGATAATTATCTATTTTAATAGTTGCGCAAGAGTTTATAAAGGAAAAGCTGGTAATGTCGAAATGTTCTCCACGAATGATATTCACGGCAATCTGTTCTTTTGGAAAGCGGCATAGAGTGGTATAGCAAGTGCGTGTTTTACGATAAAACAGTTCATAAGGGTTTGAAATTAATAGAAAACGGAGATTTTAGCTTCATAGCATTAAGAAATCAAATTATCTGACCAATCAATAATTCCTGTAGCGATTCTTTCTACTCATCTATCTATATGATGAGAGTGTTATTAGTCACATTTAAGGAGGAAAGGTTAGAAAAAGAGGATTTTCATTAGGAATAGAATTCCAGAATTGTTATCTGGTAAATCGTATCTTGAATAAGATTCGGGTAAGCCAAATCTATAATTTATTTTATTTTTCAAAAGAAAGAAACCAAATCTGGCAAAAAGCTCCGTACCTGCAAAGAGCCAGGTGTCTCTGCCAAGGGATGGAGCTGTCCGTGAGAGATTCTGTATGAAGAACTCTGATTCTATTGGAAAGGCTGGATTAAACGAACTGAAGAATGTTTTCTACTGAAAGGTAATGCAAAATTTTCTTTTTCTTCTGGAGATGCTTTGCAATGATGAAAAAATTTTTGACCACATGAAATCTCATGATTTCACAACCTTGGAGAACTGACTATTGCATCCCTTTATTATCATTTTCTTAATGAAGTTTCTCATTACTAATTTGGCTTAGTAGGCAATGTCAAAGCAAGCATTTCTAACACGAAGAAGCTAATAGCCCCGAACTTCAGAATTGGATGATTGATCGTTTGCTACATCTAATTAACATCAATATAGATAGATAGTCTTCCTTCTCATCTATACTTTCTGTTATATTACATGAAACTATATATTGAATCTCATACACTTTACTCGTACAATAGAACTATCAAAATGAACGAAAGAAAATTGTCTTCTAAAGCTAATCTTCCTTGGAATAATTTAGATAAAGATGTATTCTAAGCTGGCCGAATTGATACTAGCCATATTTATCGGAAGAGGGTTAGAAAAAGAGAATTTTCATTAGGAATAGAATTCGAGAAATGTTATCTGGAAAATTGTTTCTTTAATGAGTTACATGTAAGCCATCTCTATAATTTATTTTTTTCAAATGAAGCAAAAAACTTAGTACCTGCAAAGAGCCTGGTACTGCTGCCAAGAAACAGAGCTATCAGTAAAAGTAACTGAGAGATTCAGTATGAAAAATTCTGATTCTTTGGCGAGGCTGAATGTAACGAACCGTAGCAGATTTTCGGCTGAAAGGTAATGAAAATTTTCCTTTTATCTTCTGTGTTTCCTCTAAAGTGATGACCAAACATCTGACAACATGAAGTCATATGATTTCACAACCTTGGAGAACTGAACTTTGCATCCCTTTATTATCATTTATTTTCTTAATGAAAGCTCTAATCATTAATTTGGCTTAGTAGGCAATGTCAAAGCAAGCATTTCTAACACGAAAATGCTAATATCCCCGATATTCAGGATTGAATGATCGGTCATTTGCTGCAACTGATTTAAATCAATATAGATATTTCCAGATCTGAGATTGAATCTATTTACATTTATTCTATACTTCCAGTCATATTGCATGCAACTATATGAAAACTGATACATTTTACTGGTACAATATAAATATGAGAATGAATGAAAGAAACCAATCTCCTTAGAAATCATTGAACTAACGAAGTAGATTAAGTGAACAAATTGATAATATGCAAAACATACTGAAAAGATTGGCATTGATCGCTGCTTGTCGATTTTTCCTAAGGACAAGCGCATATTTTCACAACTCTCGTCAATAATACTCACAAATCTGATGGACATGATGTTCATTCAATAATAGTTTCGACAAATCATTGAATATGGTTTGATAAACTATTAGAAGGCGATGTGCTTATGCAACCGCTCGACCGATTAGCATTGGAATTCTCAATATTGAACGCAGCTGGGTTATAGAAAAGTAGCTCCCGGCACACAAAACTTGCCGAATAAAATTTAAATTAATTGTTAGAAATTTCAAACAGCTATCCATGAAGCCAAATCTTGGGGACTCTGATCGGTCCCGAGAGAAGCAATCAATTGAAAGAAACGGCTCAGAGCGTGTAAAAGTTTATGTTCGGTTGAGACCTTTTACCGAAGAAGAATATGCCAAAGATCGCCAGACCTGCATTGAATCTTTTGATCCTGAATCAAAATCTGTTGTTAGTATGTTTCCCTTGCAGTTTTCCTGAAAAAATGACACCTATATCAGTCAAAAAGGAGCTTGGTGGGAAGACATTTACGTTCGATGATTTGGTAGACCCGAAATCAGATCAAGAGGAAGTTTACAAAACTCTTGCGCAGCCAGTCGTCCAAAGCGTTTTAAATGGTTATAATGGCACAATATTCGCTTATGGCCAAGTAACTTGAGCTTGAATTACAAAAATATCTAAGGAAATAAGACCGGCACAGGCAAAACATATACAATTTTGGGAGATTATGAGGACGAAAAAGCTAAAGGGATAATTCCGCGGGCATTAGAAGACATATTTTTGCATACTCTTATCAATCGTGGGTCGAAATACGAAATTCAGATAGCTTATTTGCAGATTTATATGGATATGGTAACAAAAAATCAATAAAGCCATGCAAAATTTTTAACATTTTTGCAAAAACTCAGATCCAAGATTTGATTGAGCCGTCAAATTCAGGAATAAAAGTGCGAGAAAGTCAAGAGAACGGCGTTTTCTTAGATGGATTGAGTTGGGTGGCGGTCCATTCAGCAGCTGATTCCTTGCAAGTGGTCGCTTCTGCTGAAAAAAACAGAATAACCAGCTTTACAAAGTAATTATTTGCATTAATGAGGTATTAATAGCTTAAAACAGTTTGAACGAGGTGAGCAGCCGCAGTCATACCGTTCTGCTTGTGAAAATCTGCAAGAGAAATCCTCCGACATCCGTTCACTCGTCAAAGCTTAGCTCGCTCACTCCCTCTGAGAGAGAAGCCTTCCGAGGAGGGAATACCATGATCACCAGTGTCCTTTATCTCGTGGATTTAGCAGGATCTGAGCGCATTAAAAAATCCAAGGTGTCTGGCGAGAGATTGGATGAAGCGATATCGATCAACTCTTCGTTAAGTGTGCTGGGTAAATGATATATTTTCGCATGTAATAATAAGAATACTACAGGAAAATGCATTCATGCACTTGGAGATTCAAAACGAAACTTCGTTCCGTTCAGAGACTCTAAGCTGACCCGGATCCTCCAAGATTCTCTGGGAGGAAACTCTAAGACTTCGCTGATAATCACCATTGGGCCTTCAATCTACCACATCGACGAGACGATGTCTTCACTGCTTTTCGGTTCAAGAGCGATGAAAGTGCAAAATAAGCCATATATCAGCAAGCAGCAAGACCTCAGCGTAACATTTCTTTTATTGTTCAATTGCGAAATTTTCTGTCATCTCAAGGCTTACACACAAGAAATCCAGAATGAGCTCGAAAACAAACAAGAAGAAGTCGAAATGATGCATGAAAAGGTGAGTGAAATTGTTTCTGAGTTAAATGAGCTCAGACGGGAGTACGAAGAGCTCAAAATGCATAACTACCGGATCGAACTTTCGAATGAAAATATGAGAAACAGTTTAAACTCAGCTTTTGGAAAAGAAGCCTATGAAGCCTGGGAGAAAAGCAAAAAAGTCGAAATTGAAAAGCTAGAGGCAATTTATCAAGAGCGAATTCAAAAACAGGAGGAAGAGCACAAAAACCTGCTTGAAGAAATCGATAAAATGATGATCGAACAAGAAAACGAAATTCGTGAGACCAAATTGAAAAAAGACGAATTGGCTGCGCAAGTCCAGTCGCTGAAAGCGGAACTCGCAAACGAAAGAGACGAGAAGAACCTAATCATTTCAAAAATGAACAGTTTGAATGAAAATATCGCTTCGAAGTCTGTTCATTTGGTACTTATACACTCTTCTTTTCAGCACCTCATCAATTCTTAGAACCAAGACAACGAATCGTTGAAAGCTCGGATAAAAGAGTTAGAAGAGAGGCTGGTGAACGCTGAACGTGAACATAAGAAAGGTAAATGACTTTAGTGGGGTTTTAGGGTTAATAAAGAGTTAGAATGCGCCGTGCTCAATTCGAAAGTTGGTGAGAAAGAGATCATAATCAAAGAGCTACAGAAAAATCTCAGCGAGCTGAATGAAAGAGAGAAATTGAGGGAAAGTGATTATGAAAAAGAAAAAAAATTGTTTGAAGATAAACTGGTGCTGAAAGAAAGAGAACTCAATCGGGTTCAAAAAGAATATAAGGAAGAAAAACGCGATTTGGCTCAAAGAATCGCAGCTGCAGAAAAGTATTTCATGTCATTAGAGGCGTTATTTGATGAAGAGGGGTCTAGAAATAAAGAAAACACCAGCAAGGTCTTAGAGCGGAAATTAAGTGAGGTTGAAATCTCGAAAACAGCGCAGATTCAAGATCTCAAGCAACAATTAAGCCAAAAAGTCCGCATTGATCTATGAGAAAAATAGTGGCTAATGCGAACTTTTGATTATAGGAAGCCGAGACTACTGAACTGAGCAAGACAGTGAAAGAATTGAAAGCGATAATAGCGAAGACTGATCAAGAAAGCGCAAATCTGGTATTTTATTTCGCTTTGGTGTGTTGGCTTATGCTGGGTAGCTCAAAACACAGAAAATTTTGGAAGAAGCGAAGGCGAGGCTTGAAAAAGATAATGAGCAGCTAGACAAAGAAAACAAGAGCTTGAAGCAAGATTTGGAAGGAAAAGTAAAAAAAAAAACTGCTGTTCCAGGAGAGTTAACTGATATCTGTGTTTCCCTTTTAGGAAGGTCACATTGGAGAGATTACAAAGTCGTTAGAGTCGCTAAAAGAAACTCTGAGAAAGAACGAAGCAGTCCAATTCGAAAAGAACGAATTAAAAGCCAAAACAGAAGACCTCGAAAAAACGATTAAGCAAGAAAATGACCATATCGCACGATTGAGGAATTCAGTCAAAGAGAAGGACCGCACGATCAGCGAGTTTAAGATAATAATCGAAGCATTGCAGTCGGCAAACCAGCGCCTAGAGAATCAAATTACAGACTTGAAAGAGCAAATTGAATGGTCAAACGCGAAGCTCAATGAAGAAATCGAAGTTTGCTCCAAGTTGCGTGAATCAAGCACGAGCACGTGCAAGAAGGTTACGGAAATTCAGGATGAATTAACCGCGACGAAGAAAGAATTGAACAGGCAGAGGATTGAGTCCCTCCAATTACGTGGTGAAAATGAGTCTCTGGTAAGCATTTGCGAAAGAAAAAGATTATTAACTTAACGCAGGTCGAAAAATACGCAGCGCTCGAGGGCGAGATCAATCGCATGTTAGAGCAGATGTCGGTTGCTGAAATCGAGTTCGACAAAGTGCTTTCGCAGAAACAAAAGGAACTGGATGACGAGAAGCGTAAAGCTCAGAAGTTCGTAAAGGACATGAAAGCGGACTACGACCAAGAGCGAACGAAATTACAAGAAGAGAGAGCCCAAACGAACAATCAGATTAAAGAACTACAGGAGGCGCTTGCTGAAACTCAAAGGAAATTAAAAGCAGCGATTGAGAAGGAAAACGAATCCTTGATGAATAGTCAGAGAGAGATTCAAAATATGCAGCAAATTTATGCTATGAACTCGAATCCGGTAGTGAGAAGCTCGCGATCGGAGGACCATTCAAGCACTTGCCGCTGCAAAAACGAGGAAAATAACAAAACCAAAGAAGTAAGAATCGAGAGCTCTGGAACCTGCCTTAAAAATTGTATTCATTAGCTGGTGTTGCTGACAGAAAGAGTGCAAGAAGCTGAGAGGCGAGAGTACAATTATCTTCAAGAAATTGACACTCTGAACAAGAATCTCGCGGAATTAAGGTCGGCATTACAGAACCAAGAAGAATCACAGCATTTCGAAGAGCAAGATGCTCTGAATGAAGTGGCTTTTGAGCTCGAGAAGGCGAGAAAAGACAACGAGCACTATGTAATATTTCAACGATAGTTTCATCGTTTAAGCAAATATTAGAAAAATATCATCAGTCATCTGCGCGAGAAGCTGCGAATCCTTGAAAGCGACTTGAAGATGATAGCTGATGCTAAGCAAGAGCTTGAAAATGAGAAAAACGCTCACATTGAGACGCTTTCACAAGAAATATGCAAGCTGACACTCGATAACACGCTAAACGCTGTGGAAAACCAGACTCTTCATAATGAAGTTGACACTCTTCATAACGAGGTTGAGACACTTCATAACGAAGTTGATGCTCTTCATAATGAAATAGAGACTCTTCACAAAGAAAACCAAACCCTTCAAAAAGAACTCGCAACGGGGCCAGCTCCATCACTAACTGATCGCTCTGCTTGCTCTGAACTCAAAGACTTTTTAAACATCTCTACTAACGTCGTTCGGAAAGGAAGACCCCTCGAGCCTGGTCGACTGTCGCGAAAATGGCTTAAGTCAGTTTTGCATGTTCAAAATCAAGCGCTTGACACTCAAAAGTTCAACGGATTCGTCGACATGGCGCTGAGAACACATACCGACTACATCCAAGCAACAAAAACCTTCAATGAGTTCCATAACCGAAGTACGACACAGCTGAAACGTCCTCCAGTTACCCAGAACAATTATTCACTTCCTCCTGAAGAATTTGAAGAAGTCAAGAATGTCTTGGACAATCTTCTATTTATCGTGGAAGTGGAATACGAGATCGAGAGCAAGGTGGCTCTAGACCTCTCCTTCGTGAATATCGACCACCACTTAGAAGGGAAGCTCAACAAGAAGGTCTCTAAATACAATTCGCCTTCAAAATACTGTTCAACTCAGTCCTATCGAAACATCGCAACCCCAAGGAAAATGACCCGGCTAGCAGAAGTGCCCTCCACGGAGATCTTCGCCATCAATTATAATTCGAAGCTGCAGCGACTCGCTCAGAGCACCTTTTATAATAACGTCCAGAGCTACATTTACTGCGGATCAAAAGCTCTCGAGCGTCTATTTGATAAAGAGGAGGGAATCGAAGGGAACGAAAAGCAATTGATCGTCGAGTTAAGCGAGTTGGTTGTAAATAGCTATAACTACGCTGCTTTCCTTACGAATCAAAGGTAGAGATGCACCTTACTTTGTCGTTTTCTGAGAATTTTTAGTTGTTTGAAGGATAGGATTATTAAAGATATGGCGTGCATGGTGGAGATCTTCGTAGGATGCATGGCTAACAAAGAAATAGAACTGAAGATCTCAGAGGTATGTCTACTTTGATCGCCCTCTGTTTTGCTAAAAGCACGTATTTTTGCAGAGAGAGAAGAAACTAATGTTAAAGAGACTGGTTTCGACGATCCGTACCCACGAATTTGAACGAAGAGAATTCGCGGTAGCTTCTCAGGAGATGAATGTGATGAAACTCAGAGAGCAAGCTGCGTTGAAAATCCAGAGGGCGTTCAGGGCGAAGCAGCAGCAAAAGTACCAAAAAATGCTGCTTTTGAAATCTTCATACGTAATGATGTGTTGACCTAGCATTACCTTTAATCATTTTTTTCAGAAACGTAAAAAAGAGCAGTTAAAATCGATGTTATTGAAACAATCGATGAGCCAATGGAAACAAAACACAGGGGAAATGATAGTAACGCAGAGTAAGACCAAAATCAATCAGATCTTCTCAAATTTGCTTGAGACTTTTGTTGATAAGCAATCGGGTCGCTACCAAAAATACAAGGTAACTTTTAACCAAAACCGGAATAGTCCTAAAATTCCTCGAATAATATTTCCAGAATCTTAACCTCAAGAAGAACAGCTTTCATAATGTAAACTCGTCGAAGGTTAGCGTTAAGGATTTCAACTCGATGTACTCTAGCGAAGACGTTGAAAAGGAGAAGACGGTGGTCAGTTGCGGCCCAATTCCAAATTTATTTTTTAAGAGGAAAGCACATTTTTAGCCTTCTATGATTATTTATTGTGATTACGTGAATTCGAAAAGATATCGCCAGTAGCTGCCAGTAGAATTTATCCGTCTACTGCTCTAATAGCTTCGTTCGGTTTCTAAAGATTTAGAAACTTTCGATGTATCTTTTCATTTAACGTCCAAATTTGTTCTCTTTTATTTAAATTTCCAAGGAGAAAATCTTT
>ENA-UOUE01001291-UOUE01001291.1-compost-metagenome-genome-assembly--contig:-NODE-1291-length-16425-cov-21.872706_pt1 | contig 16425 bp, 8 predicted proteins | sample MGYA00238146_ERZ747223 | MGnify/ENA primary metagenome ERZ747223 (study PRJEB28781, sample SAMN06268865) | compost metagenome | isolation source: single cell | place: USA: California, Emeryville, Joint...
TGATAGGTTTGATAGGTTCAATTTCGAAGCGTTATTTGGAGAAATTTCTGTTGTATAATTCAGTTCCTTGTTCTTCGGGGTCCTCTTTGCATCAGACTCGCTCTTTCTGGTGTTATATTCTCTAATCCCGCTATCGGTTGGCGTTCTTCTGCCTTTGGGATTTAAAATCCCATTCCTTATGAGCTGAGACGTTTTCTCATGGTCGATTCTCCAGCTGTTAACATCAATTTTCATTGCAGCATCTGCGTCAAGTCTCTTAACTGGATTAAATGGTTTATTATGCGTATCTTGATCCGTGCTTAGCTGCTTTGTTTCTTCAAAGTAGTTCGTTCGGCTTTGAGGAGTGCTCGGTCTCATTTTTAGTCTGATTGGTGTTGATAATCTCTTACTTTTCTGCTCCAGTTCTACCGTCATTTTTTCATTTAGAATAGACAGTGCCGACTGGCCCTCGCGAATTCTGCTAGAGAGCTTACTATGGGACTGGTTATTCGCATCGCTTGAATTAATTCCAGTGCTTCCAGGCTGACTCGTTGGGCGAGAGTCTTTTTTCTCAGACCGCTTCGGACTAGATCCAGCGAGGTTTCGTGCCCTTTGACAGGCTTTTCGGGGTTGATAGACTCGGCTCTCGATAACTTTTGCTTTCTTCACGGGAACCTTTGAGGAGTGTTGAGGATCATCTTGAGGACTGGAATCTTTATTGTCGTTTGCAATGTCTTGCTGAATCATTTCCTCACCCTGAAAAGTTATTTGACGAGGTTCCTGTTGTTTTTCAGAATTTCCGATGGTTCTTCTCGCAAAAGCTGTTTGAGCTCGCGGGATTAAGGGTTTTTTCTTCGTGGGCTCTTTGGGAACAAACATCATCATGTTGGGGTGGTAAAGCTTGGAGCAATTGAAATCCTCAGAGGTAGCTCCAAGGTTTAGATTGAGCGGCAGACGTAATTTCTCCCGAATTTCAGATTTGAACTTTTTAGGCTCTTTTTCTCTTGCCTCTACGTCAAAACTGGTATTCATATGAGATTTGAAGCTTGTGTTGGCACTCGACCCAGTATAAGGACGCGTACTTGGTTGGTATCTGTGCTGGCTGACACTTGTTTTGGGCCTCTCACAAGCAAGCAACATGATTGGTTTGTTTGTTAATAATGATTCAGTTGTATTAAAAATCGAGTGTCTTTGATTCAATAGCTCCTCAGCTTTGGCCAGAGTTGATTTGGAGGACTCATGCTCATCATATGTCTGTATTTTTGAATAAGAAGATATCGACTCAGCCTTGTTGGTGGTATCTGCTCCTTTGATCAAACCTGAGTGAGATTTTGTTCTCAATTCTGGAGTAGTGGCTCTTGAATTCCCAGCGATTTCTCGCGTTTCAGGTGTGTTCGATCTCGATCCTGGGATGGAGTCATCGCCTCTGCCCAGAATCGTGACTTTTTTTGAAAATTTGCTGCTGGCAGATCGGTATACTAAGGTCAGCTTAGCAATTTTCAATTCCTCTTGTACAAAAGCTGGGCTGTCAATTCTTTCTCTGCTGCCATAATTTTTTTGTTTGTTTTTTGTATATTTGACTATATGAACCACATGAGGCTCGGCTTCTGGTGGTTGCTGGAAATTGGTTTGCGGAAAATCATCGGCTAGTTGAAGGTTCAATGAACGCTGGACGACCTCGTTTTGAACTGAATTATTTCCAGACTCTTGAATTTGCTGAGTTGGAGGGTGAGGCTGTAGTAGCTCGTTTTCGAGCTGCTGATAATCAATGTCATCTGGCTCGGACTCTGGATCATCAAACTCAAGCTTTTGACCCTGAGCATAGGCATACAGAGCGTTTGTCACCGGATGGGTTTTAATGTCATATTGATACATATCTATCCTTTAAAGGAGAAGGTTAGATCAAAAAGAGCCATTGAGAAAAATAGTGGACAGCGCTCAAAAAGTGAAAAGTCGCTTACCTCTCGAAAAAATCGAAATTGTGGGATCGTTTCCTTCGAAGTCTTTCCATTATATAGTCCTGGGTAGTTGTTTGGTGGTGCTGTTTTTGCTGATCTTGCACGTTCTAATGGAATTATTATGGAAATTGATGGTGCTCAGCTTACATTTGATGGAATCAAGTGTATGGTATTGGAGTAAAATTGGTCCATTGCGCTTTCTCTCTCTATAATTGGCTCATTAAATATTATCTTAAAAATTTCGATTTATCAACTTTCAAATACGTCTCAGATACCCTCGTGTAGAAAGACAGTAACTGAAAAGAACAGTTTTAAAATTTCGATTCCCAAAAAACAAAAAAGAATGAGGAATATAATAGCATGATGGCGATCTGAATTTTAATTAGATATCTATGAACTAATGGAATTAAGCAGAAGAACTTTTTGGTGAGGTATTATTGTTCAGAAGGAGGAAATCAACTAGCTCAAGCTTTTTGTGGAAACAACTATCGCTCGAATTCCCACGGGCATTAAGAGGCAGTCATTGATGTCAATCTAACAGAAATAAACACAGTTTAGGGTGCAAGCAACTTTATTTTTTTAATTATCCCTCATTTTCAAAAGCGAAAAAGAATTTTTTTTTTTATTTATTATCTATCTATGCCAAACTAAAGCAGAATGGTTGTCGCTGTGAAGCATATTTTAATAACTTATTTTTCAATTCTCAGGTTGATTTGCTAACTGAAAACAATCGGTTTTTAGGATTTGGAAATTTTTCTTGCTATCTATCTTCTTTTCTGAATGAATGCGAATTAAAACGTGTTGTTTGTTGAACAAGCAAAAAGTTAATTTTTCATTAATGATTTTGATCTATCTAAGTGCTCACTTTTTATGCATTGCAACAGTAATACTGCAGCAGAAAATATACGAAGAGAAGATTTTTCAACTTTCATAGCGGTCTCTAAGAACTATAGAAACGAACCGTATAACATTGCAAGAATAATATTTGGAAAAAAACAGAATTAACATTTCCTTCTAAATGAAGCTTTAATACAATGCCTACTACGTATTATCCACAATTCTGACCTAAATCTAGTTTGGCTTGTCGTTTGCCATGTTAATTCTCAAGGTTCTAAACTTGAGCTTCGTTCCATTAAGCGTTGTGGCCTTCTTCGCAGTGTCTGCGTCTCCAAAGATCGCAAACGCAACTCCTTTAGATTTGCCTTGATCATCTATAATTATTAATTAGAACAGCTAAAATATTATAATCATTTACCTCTTAGAAGAATAAGGTCATTTGCATAAAGATTTTCTCTTTCAAACATCTTTTTGATATCATCTTCTTCAGCATCATAGGGCAGTCCACCAATGAATACTTTGCAATCGTCTTTATTTCCGAATCTTTTCTTCAAATTTCCTCCATTGGATTCAGATCTTCCTCTATCACCGCCTGAGTTGAAGGATCTTCCTCTATCTCCTCCATAACCACCTCCATAGCCACCTCCATAACCACCGCGACCGTTGCTTTGACCACCACCACCAGTTCGGCCAGCGTTCGCTTCATCTTCAAACTCTGGGAGTTCTGTGGCTTTCTTGAGGATGTATCTACGATCTCCTTCATTCTTTGCCATGAAATCTTCAAACTCTTGGTCATATTGTTCTGGAACATCGAAGGCTGCTCCTCTTCTGGTCTTGAACGCTCTCATACCCTTAATGCTCTCGGTGATCTCTTGAGAGAAGTTTCTTCTAAGGTAGGTCCAAATGTAAGAGTTCGCTCTGAACTCAGTGTCGGTTTCCAAAGTATAGGTTACGAAGCCCTCCATTGAACAGAGCAACGATCTTTGCTTAACCTTCTCAGTGTGTCCGGAGATAAGCGCCAATGCTCTGGAAAGAGCCTCAACGCTGCCGATTTCATCAATAAGTTCTGAGGCAATATCTTGGAAGAGAGGGAGAATCTCCTTTGAGACGTTCTTCAAGCTCTGGACGATATCTCTGGCAGTGGCCTTAATGATTTCTCCTGGTTGAGGAGCTCCGATCCTCTGGAGTTTGATGTTGGCTTTATGTTCGATACGATCCACCAAAGACTGTTGTTTCTTATTGTAAAAGGTAACACAAACACCGCTTCGACCAGCTCTCGCTGTTCTTCCAGCACGATGAATGTATGTGTCAACGTCCTTTGGAGGCTCAAGTTGCACGATCAAATCGACGTGTGGGATATCAAGACCTCTTGCGGCGACGTTGGTGGCAATCAAGCACTTGAATTTTCCATCCTTGAATGCCTTGAATGTAACCTCACGTTGCTTTTGAGGAATATCTCCGTGCAAGACTTGACATTCTTGCTTAATGTTGGCAGATAAGAGAATATCGTTAGCCTCTTTCTTGGTCTCACAGAAGATAATCGTACGACTGTGGCTGCCTCCATAGCACAACACAATATCAGCAATTGCGCCATTTCTTGCGTACCAAGGACAGTTAATTGCTAAATGTCTGACGGTGGAAGGAGTCTTAATCTCTCTGCCTTTGATCAAATCGACGGATTTGTAATCAGGCTTCAAGAACTTCCTGCTGATATCGAGCACCCATTTTGGCACAGTAGCTGAGAAAAGAACAGCTTGAAGGCTCTCTTTGTCAGTTTGCTTGTACAGGAACTCGTTGAAGAGCATTTCAACATCTTCTTCGAACCCAAGACTGAGCATTTGATCAGCCTCGTCAAGCACAACGGCCTTTATCTTTGAAAAGTCCAGAGCTCCTCTCTTCAAGAGATCGAGAAGTCTGCCGGGTGTACCAACGATGATCTCAACACCATTGCGAATGTCCTGGCATTGTGCTCTAATCTCAGTACCGCCGTAAATAGACAGCACTCGGAAGTCTCCATTTTCACTGTGCTTGAAGGAGTTGAAATCATTGGTGACTTGGATAGCGAGCTCTCTAGTAGGAACAACGACCAACAAGTATGGCTTTTGGCCACTCTTGTATTGGAAGAGTCCTTCCTTTCGGAGTTTCTCCGAAAGAGGAAGCGCGTAGCTCAGAGTCTTGCCTGAACCGGTACGGTCACGTCCAATAAGATCGTGACCTTGGAAAAGGATATCATAGGTCGCGGATTGAATCGGGAACAAGTGAGTGATTCCTCTATTGTTCAGCGCCTTGATTGTCTTCTTATCGATTTCGAAGTTTTGAAGAAGGCTTGAGTCGTCAAGCTCTTTCATGATGGCATTCTCTTTCGTGAATTCTTCATGATAGCTGACTCCTATTTTGGATTTCGCGTTCTTAGAAGCGACTTCCTTTGATTCTTCGGTGGTAGTGGATCGGCTAGGGGTGGATTTTTCGGATTCGTTGTCGGATTCCACGACTTTTTGCTTCTTAGATGGTTGGACAGATTTTGTCTCCTTGCCTTTCTTGCTTGTCGATCTGTATTTTGTGTCTTCCTGGTCGCTATCGTCAGCAACAGGCTTAGTAGCCTTCTTGCGTGACTCGCGTTCAGTGTGAATCTTCATTTCTTTGCCCATGACGCAAAACTTGCCGAAAATGCTAATTAAAGAAAAATAATTTTTGTTATTGAGAAGTCAAAATGACCCTTAAATAGTGCTCCCGAGCAAATTATTATTAGATTGTTGTATATTCTGATAGATTCTGACACCTCTTCCTTTTGTAGAACTTGAGCCAATCAACGACAAAAAAACATAAATTTTCCGAAGTAGAGCTGGCCAATGTTTACTTTTCAGTATGATTTCCAGAAAATATATACGAGGCTTCTTTCATTAGAATTTCGAGAAAAGCAAGGAAGTCATGAAGATGAAACTACAAAGTCAGAGAATATTGCTTCAGGAGCTTCTTGGTCCTGGATATGGTCATGATAGAGCATGTTTTTGTCAAAGATATTGGATATGGTAGCTTTCGCTGTCAAAAAGTCTGAATGCCGTTTTGCACTTTTTAAATAACTTTTATTGGCATTGAAAACGTTGACAAAAGGAGTCGATTTTGGTCAGTGAGGACTTACCGACCAAGGTCTCACTATCCAGAGCGATCCGAAGTGTTCTGATGCATCATCACTTTGGGAGGTCTCTGAACTGGAAGTGATTTGTAATGAATCGTGCTGATGATAAATCTAGAAAAACCTCACAGGCCGGCTATTCGGCTATGTCATAACCAGAATTTGCCTTTTGCCAGATGCAGCTTATTACAGCCTCACATGAGTCAATACAATAGCTTCAGAAGAATTATTTATTGGTTGCATTAGGTCTGAGATATGCGATGTCAGAAACATTATGAAAGCTATCGATTGAAAGTATTTATAAATGTGAAATCGCCTTCCTGGTCTCAGTAATCAGCATTGAAAGATAAATATCTCCAACAAAATTCCATAAACTTATTCAATATATATCTGATTTGTAAATTAATTTCTTTTACGAACATTAATGGTTCATTTCTGAGCTCAGCTACAGAAATACACAGACTTCCTTGCTTCGCTTAGTGAAAATGAAAACAATTAGAAGTAACACTAACCTTTTAATAGAGTTAAAGCCAAAAGATAATACAAAGTCGCCTTTCTTTTCTTTATCGATCTGAGCGTTTGTAGAGTTCCAGAAGGATCGATTTGGAAACTTGTGCGAGGTCCAGTGTCTCGCAAATTATATTCTTGTTTTTCAACATGAAATTGAGAGCACATTCCTTGAGTGACTGGGCTTCATGCAATTCAGCACTGTTTATAATCGCAATGATGTTCTTAACACTCAATCGCTCGGCAATGAACTGCTCACACAATTCCTTCAATCTTGGGAGCATATATTTATTTGCTTCGATGAGCAGATCAATCGCTGCCTTTTCTGTGAGCTCCACTTGATCACAATATAAATACATTATAAGTGCTTATCATGCATATTGCTGTTAATATAAGCTATTGAGGACAATTTTACCTTTAAAGACATCTGGTCTGGTGTCAGAAATAATTATTTCATTCGCATTCGCTTCTCTCAGTTCCGATGTAAACATCGCTTTAAATTGCTCACAGCGAGCTGCGAGAATTGCTTTATGTGCAGGAATTTGTACACCTTGTACATTGAACGTGACATCGGAAAACAATTGATCTTGGAACAAAGAATGCATATCTGGAACCAGGGTTGACTCTTGAATCTTGATTCTGACATCTAATTGATTAGTTAATTATAACCACACAGAATGCAAAGAACTCCTACCTAGGTTCAAGAGATGAATGTCGTTATAACTCTTCTCGCTGTCATTTCCTCCGAATATCACCATTGCGTCTTTGTAAACTGAAGCAGCATGTCTACACCGAGGTGCTGGAGCGACCCCTTCTGTAACGACAGTTTCCCACATATTATCGTCTACGTGATACTCGCTAAACCAAGCAGATTAAGAATTCTTGTTACCAACTTTGAACCCAAAGATGTCATTTTTCCAGTTTGTGCCATCAAACCCACCAAAGAAATAAATTGTGTTTCCTTTCAATTGCGCTGAAGAGCTCACTCTTGGGTTTGGACCTTCTCCTAGAGGCTCTAACTGCGTCCAGGCCCAAGTCGAAAGGTCCAATACATGTATGTCATTGAGCTGACGAGATCTGTCGGGCTCGCCTCCGAATACATAAAGTTTCTTGTCATATATTGCGCTTGAATGCTGAAGCCTTCCACCTTTTGTAACAATAAATCCAACAAGTTTTTGAGGGCAGATTACTTGGGAGCTTTCCTTTTGTTTCTTTCAGTTGCCATTTATGCGTAGCTACAAGAGCTATTAGAAATAAATACTCGTGAAAATGGGGTACTTAGATCAAAAGCATGAAGCTCATTTAGCCAGCATTTTCCATCTCCCCCTCCAAATACATACATGTATTTATCTAAAATATTCGCTGTGTGGAATTGCCGTTTAGGAGCAACACCTTCGGTCTTGATTGATCGCCATTCGAACTCACATGCTAGGAATATTTCTTAATATAGTTGGGATGTCTGGCACATTTACCAGGGAGGTTGGCTTTTAAATAATAAACATCATCAAGGACTTTAGATCCATTCCATCCAGCGTAAATCACGATGCATTTCTGACCAAAGAGACATGCTGTGTGACCCATTCGTTCTGCTGGTGGCATCCCTTCGATTTTGAGGTTGTTGAGCCAGAAATGATTTTCGAGATCGAAGACATGAATGTCGTTTAGAAATTTTTTGTGACTATCTCCTTCCTTTCCTCCAAAAATAATCAAGTATCTTTCCATTATGGTCGCAGTGTGGCAATTTCGGTTTGAAGGCGATGAATTGGCGTTAATAGGGATGATTTCTTGCCAAAAAGGAACCCATGGTGAGTTATTTTCACCTAATATACCCCAACAAAAAAAATTTATGCGTGAATGTTTAACGAGTGGTTATACTAAGTGCTCTATCTTCACTAGCATCCGGGTCTTTTTGCATTCCGAGGGACTGACCTCTCTCTCTTCGCTCAGAGTATCCAGTTCGTTTTGAATTCATAAAGGATAAGTTAATTGATACTGGAGATATAATTCGAGTAGAATTAAAAAAATTTTTGAATCGAGCAAGTTATTTGTGTGTCGTTTGATTAAATATACCACTTTAGTCAAATAGTTTTTCTTTTCTGAACTCGTGACGACTTTATTGGTTCTTGCTAATAGACAAAAAGAAGAGCTGCTCGCAAGAAATGCTCAAGCGAGTGTGAGAATGCAAAGTTGAAATGATTATATTCTTGATCATAATTAAGGTCGGCCAACCAGTTTGGGTTGGGGAACAGTTCTCTACAAGCTGAAGAGAAATAAAATTGCAATGTAACTATTCTTGCTTCATGAAAGATTGTCTTTTCCATGGAAGCTTAGCAGGATAAATGAGGATATTTTGGCTAAATAGACTTTATTGGAAGAAAGGAAAAAAAATTTAGTCTGACATGTATGATGAAGACAAGTGTTTTCTAATTGAAGATTTTACCCTATACTGAATTAAATTTGTTATCAGATTTGGCTTTCATAAAAATTTTCTTGTTAATGCTTTTCAATCCTATCAGAACCTGAAATTTTTCTTAAAAAAAATAAAATGAGCTTCAATAACCCTACCTGATATAGTTGCTGTCTAAAACTAGCTTATTGAGTTGATCATATAGATTCGGTGCATGTATTTAAGCAAAGACTGACTAAATTCTTCCATAACAATTGCAAGCTATTGGCAACAATGTTGTGAGGCAAACAATAAGCAGAAACGAATGCTATTTAACATTTTGTACAATTATCAACTATTCCTATTCTGTTGAAAGATATTTTTTAACGGCATTGGAGTTTGGTAATTAGTAGATTTATAGCGCTTTTCAACAAATATCAATACTTTCTTTAAATCTTCTGATTCCGATTCTAAAGGCATTTCACAAATAAAATCGAACAGAATAATCAAAATGGTAGAAAAACTCAAACAAGAAATGTTCAATATCCAAGTCGCAGGCTACAGCGACGACCAACTCACAGATTTTTTCACCAGGAACACTTTCTACAGCATCTTCAAGACAATGACCACAAACACCAACTCCGATCTCGAGGAACGCTTCCTTCGCTTCGTCAACGTGGTTCTCGAAAAGCCAACTTTCTTCGAAAAATTCATGTTTGACGAGTCTCCAGATCAAAAGAAGCTCCTCGCATGGCTCGTTGATCATGATGAAGAACAGTACAGATCAATCTTACCTCGAGCCTTGCTCCATAATACCCAAATTGCAGCAAAATTCCTCAGCACATGCCCAAAGGAGCAGTTCGAAGAATATATCACTTCTATTTTCACATTGTTAGCTGATGAAAGTACTGAGGTAGGCCTCTCAATGCTGAAGGCTCTGGGCAAAATTGCCAAGTTAACCAAAGAATACGAATACAAAGTCCTCAAGGAAGAGTTCTTCCTTATCAAGCTTAAAGAAGGCCTTCAGTCTGAGGACGGGAACAGTGTGATGAGGCACATTGACCTCCTGATCGACATTTCCAACCTTTCCGAAGAATTATTCAAAATATACAAAGAAAGAGGACTTATGGAGAAAATTTTAAAAGCTTACAGCACCGATGACGTTCTCTTGAAGCTCGTGATTGTTGAGGCTCTCCCTCGTATGGGTGACTCGGCATGGAACGCGAAGTACGTGACAGATTCCATCGTTACGAAAGGAATCATCAAAGACTGCTTCTCTCCTGAGACCGATTTGTACGTTCGCAAGAACCTCGGAGTGCTTGTCGCAAAGCTGATTGTCAGAGACATGCTGCCTTTAGATGTCAAACTAAAAGCTAATTTCATCGATCATATTAAAGCCACCATTCTATCGTGGTCCAATGAAGAGGTAGAGGGAGCGATTGAGCTTCTTTCTGTGTTTTTGTTGAGGCAATTCGGTATCGAGATGATGTATGCCCACAAGGAACTGACGCTAGGGTTGTTCCAGAATGCAGTTAGCACGAATGAGACCAGAAAGAAGAAATTCTTCAACGCTTTAGCGAATATACTAGACCAGGAGATCGAAGTGAAGAAAGCTGATTCACTTCGCCGAGCTTTCGTTCTGCTCGGCGACGCGCAGAACCTTGTCGAAGGGAAAATAACGCTGAATGAGCTGAGTAGCACATATGATAAAGCCTTTGACGAGCTATTCAAATATTTGCTAAATCCATTCCCAGAATGGGAGCAAGAAGGGCTCAATATTCTGAAAAAACTGATATTGACGGAATGGTTCCCGCTTGAATTTGCTAAAATCAGCAAGAGTTTAGTGTACTTGAATGAAACTCTGGCTAAATCGCTTGAAATCCTGACCGCTAAGAATGAAATTCGCAACTCGTTGATCAAGAAATTCGAAAAGAGCGAGGATTTGTATCTCGTTTCTTACAGAGACAAATTAATTGAAGGCATCAAAATGCAAGGTATTTCGAAACCAACCGACATGAACTACGATACTAAAGTATTGTAAAGTCTGGTCCTTCGTATTTCATGTTTCAAAAAAATATTGTGTGTGGTTAAACCCCTCTGTGTATGTATAACTGTAGTAGTTCTCGTAGGGAAAAATTTAAGAGGAATAGGTTTTTGGAAAAAGATTTGAACAAATGTAAAAATTAATACTTCATGGAAACATGAGATAAAAAAAATTAAAAAATCAACTCCTAAATAAGGCAATTCCCCTACAGTATACAAAGTCATTCATTGTTGCTCCATAAAATGAGAGACCTTCTTTTGTTGTTTTGAAATTTAGAAGAGTGCTTCTCAAAGCATCCGAAATACGGGAGAACATTTTAAAATTTTTTTTGATTTTGAACGTAATGATGGATATATATATAATATTCATCATTTTTTTATTCATGAATGCAACCCAAAATGATACTATCCTTTTTTCAAATATGGTGTCTGGATAGAAAAGAAATTAAAGAGGTAAATCGAGAAAATGATTCTCCGTGATTAAAATTTCAAATAACTGCCCAAGAACTAATGCGCAGATATCATTTCTATTTAAACTTTGACAAACCTGGAGAGTGTACTGATTTTAATCAGGCATAACAACAAGAGCAAATGAAGGAATGCATATTGAAAATACCTTATTTGAGAGAGAGTTATAGCTAAGAGATATGAATTTTTTAACAGAAGGACCGAGCGCAGGAGAGATTTCTACGTGGGTTTTCACTGCGATTCTCTCGTCTTCAGCGGTGTTGTGGGATGAGTACTTAAAATTTTTTATTTTTTCATTTCAGATGATTTGTCTGTTACCTCAAGAAATTTACGAGTGAAAAAATTAAAATGGTATTATGGTTGATCGTACTCTCGTTAATTTAATAACAATTTCGCTTCTCACTTATGCCAATACTCGAAACAATTAACTCAATCCTTCAATTGATTCGAGAAGGGACGAGCAATCATACAGATGATCTCAACTCTTTCGCCTGTACGCTTGAGGCACTTCATGAATGTATAAGCAATCTTAGCGAAAAAAAGTACAACTCTCAATTCCTTAAGGGGCCTCCTTACCGTTCGCCTTTAATAGTGTACCAAACGACATTTACGAAAAACTGTTCCATGAACTGATAGAGTCGCGAGAGATCGTTAAAAGACTCTTTCAGAGCAAAAGCTGGTAACGATCTCCTATCAATGGCAGAAATTTGATCAAAATTCCTTCCCAATAGGTGGAAGAACATTACAAATTTTCTTGCAGGCTCAGACATTCAAAAACTCCGGACCAAGAGCGAAGAAATCATGAAAAATCTGAATCGACTAACTACACTTGCAAAAAATCAAATCGGAAAAGTCTATGATATTCAAATCACACCTCAGCAAACAATTCCTATGCTTGGAAAAAGCATCGCTACGCACGAAGAGGAGCGAACCGATTACAATATAGAAAGTGTGAAGAAAATAAAGAAGGAGTCCAGCTATCCACTAACACAAATAGTTGCAATGAGCAGTAAAAAACCCGAAAGTAATAGTATAACAACTGGTTCGGCTGGAATGCCGGCCAACCAGATGGTAATTCCTATGAAAATCCCCTCAATAAATTTGTCTCCACCGGAAAGACCCAAAGATTCTTCAGCTGGTCATGGAGACATATCTGGAAATCCAAAGTTAGAAGTTGCGTTTAGATTGGTATTTCTCTACCAACCAGAGTATTTTTCAAAATTTAAAGCTGAACAAAGTGAGTTGATTCAGAATTTCTATTGGAAAGATGATCACGTTGAGTACAAAATCGAAAGGATGAACTACGCCTTCCTTCCAGACAATTTGGTCGAGCGGATTTCTCGTGAACATGCAACAATAAGCGGCTATCGCCGTGATAAAATCCAGAATGAAACTATTAAAGAAAAAAACTCTGGGAAAGGAGAAAGGGAGCCTTTGCTTATCAAAAACGTGAATGACCCTCCTCATGGAGATTCTGAAAGGTTGCACACTCTGGCCGTTGGCAAAGATGCGGAGTCTGATACCAAAAGAGAAGGGAAATCAAGAATGGAGGGTTTTTTCGCAATTCATGACGAGAGTCCTAATAAAACTTATATACTTTCAGATCATGACTTGGGAATTGTTTCTGGGCCAACGGTGCGTATAAAGGGGAACTACAAGAGTCTTAGTGCAGGAGAAAAGATGGAATTACATCATAAAGATATTGTGGCGATCAGAATAAATCTTTCTACAAGAGAGCTGCAATTTGGATTTCAGTTTCTTTGCGAAAATCTATGAATCAACCTCCCCATAATTAAAAGGGGACAATTTTGCATTTTTTTCGTGATTTATGGTTTTCCGTATCATATATAACAACATAGTGAGAGCTAAGCTGCTGAGCTTTAGTAATCTTGGATAAAATTGTAGTGATTATCATTTTCCTAATTAAGCTATATCAGATCTCAATAGTGTCGTGTCATTGCCTTTTGAAGTTAGAATAATGTTTAATTTTTCGATATTCTAATTATTTTTCCCTTTGAAAAAAATCGTTTCAACAAAATTTCCTTCCAAATAATTAATGAAATGTGCATTCGACATGACAAAAGAAAGACTAAGTTGCTTCAATTTTTCAGTAGTTAACTTTGTGAAGTTCTCATAATTATCCAGGTTCATAAAAATATATGACAAATTCCATATAACTCAAGTAAAATTTTATTCGTGAATATCATTCTTAGTAAATTTTAGTCTATCGACATCTCAAATCCAACTGCCTTCGAACTTTAAAACTGGATACCACAACCACTCAATGCCACTGGGACCAGCATGAATAATGCTTTGATGCCTTGTAACATCTTCGGAATATCATCATTTGCGGAGAGGAGCGATTCAGCGATTTGATACACGGTAGTGAGGTGAGCAAAGCAATGCTCCACATCCCTAGTCTCGAAGAGCTTGATGGAATCAGAAAGACCACAGGCAGTACAAACAGCATTGTATTGCGCATTAATAGCAGACAGATCATGTATAATGGCCATAATGTCAACATTCGAGATATCAGAGACCAGCTTTTTTATGTCTTGGACTAATGCGATAGCACTCGAAACGCAACCGAAAATATCTCCTTCTCGAGCTTTATCTTCCATAAGCGCGGTGACGTAGTCATGGTCGGTTTTGATCTCAGGAGGATTAATGCACTGACCGTAGAAAGCCGAGAGATACCCTGGCAGCTGGAATAATAGTTTATAAAGAGCTGTTGTGTCTTCGGGGTCCATTAAAATAGGTGCGATAAGTCTAGCGATTCCTTCACCATTGGAAATGCATGCTTGAACTCTTGGAGAATCTGTTATATTGTAGTCTGCGCAGTTAGCCAGGAGCATTTGGGCTGTCGGAATAAATTTTTCGAGATCAGTCTCAAAGTTAATCCAGTTCATCTCAGAACATTCATTGTACATCTTCATGAGTTGAGGCAACGAAACTTGAAGAGCTTGCATGCAATCTGATTGCGCAGATGCGACTGTCACCAAAACACACAAGAATCCGATAATTCCTTTGTTCATTGCTTTGCTTTTTCTTCTCTTTTTTCAAATCAATTATATAACAGTTTGAAAACCGAATTTAGAAGCTTGGAACGTTTTTGCTGAAGTTACTGGCTTACTCAAATTTAGATTACCTCCATTTCTTAGAAGGAATTCATATTATATTTGCATATTGAAGTCGGGAATGAGTTTAGTTTTCGGCCGTATCACAGCAATTCTCTCTCGACTAAACATCTATTTTTTGCATGACTAACCTATCTTGATGGCTAATTTGATCTTCCGAAAAAACTGCTTAGCACTCAAATTAGATTAATCCTGCAAGACCTGATATCTTTTTTGTGATTGCATAGCTTACAACTTAAGAAGGGTACTCATTTCGTTTTTCAAACAATTTTCAGCCGTTATAGCTTTCAAGTAGTAATTTTCATTTAGTTACTTAGTACTCTTTGATCCATGTTCACAAAATATAAGACAATTTATTGCGTGCATTACTCAAAAAATAAAATTATATTCGTGAGGTATTTCTCTGGAGAGTATCTTCTTAATCTAGGATCATTCGAATACAAATCACTTAAATCTTAATACCGCAATCATTTAAAGCTGCTGGGACAAGCATTACTAAAGCTTTAATTCCCTGCAATATTTTAGGGATGTCACCATTTGCATTGAGAATCGATTCGATGACGTTATAGAGAGTCATGACTCTCGCCATGCACTGCTCGACATCATTAACCTGGAAGAGCTTTTCTGGTCTAGGAATGCCGCAGTTATCACAGACCGTATAGACCTGTCCACCAATCTGAGCCAAATCCTCTTGAATGGTTTGAACGTCAGCCTGGCTGACAATATCGATCGTTAGTTTCTTTAAAGTGGGAAGCATAGCCATAGCGCTTGAGATGCAATTGTAGATATCTCCTTCACGGGCCTTCTGCTCCAAAAGAACACTAACGTAATCAAAATCGTTTTTGATATCAACAGGATTAATGCACTGACCGTAGAAGGCCGAGAGATATCCTGGCAACTGGAATAACAGTTTATAAAGAGCTGTCATGTCTTCAGGATTCACAAGAATTGGTGCGAGAAGTCTAGCGATTCCTTCACCATTGGTAATACAAGCTTGGACTCTTGGAGTATCTGTGATGTTGTAGCCGGCACAGCTTGTAAGAATCAATCTTGCGGTTGGAATGAATTTCTCGAGATCGGTCTCGAAATCAACCCACTTGTTCGCCGTGCATTCACTGTACATCTTCTCAAATTCGGGAATTGAAGCTTGGATAGCTTGCATGCATTCCAATTGTGCAGAGGCTACTGCCAAGAATACACAAAATAATCCGATAACTGCTTTGTTCATAATTTGTTGAGTTATTTTTCTTTCCTCTTTTTTTCTAGCAAATTGATTATATATCGGTTGAACTCGAATTTAGAAGCTCGGGAAGTTTTTGTTGAATTGTTGAAAACCAGCAAAAAGAATACGTTTTGTCTTTGAATATACTGAATTGCTTGAATTAGAGAACCTTTTTTCATAGGAAAGTTCGAAAAGGTGAATTACTGATTCGATTAGTAAATCATTTGGACTGGCTGGAAATGGCAACTTCCAGAAAATAGTAACAACTCTCTTCGATATTTTAAGTAATGTTCTTACAAAATTATGGGTTTATCGTATCAAGACCATGGCACTTCAGAATCCTTTTTTGAAATGAAAGGAAAAGGTACCAGTGAGCAATTGTGATCATATCGTAAATATCACGGTTCTATATTTTTTTTTGGAATTTGTTGAAAGTGATTGATTAATCCTAAGGGCAAAACGCTTTGAACTTGATTGCATAATTGTTGCAAGAACCTCTTTGGCAATTAAGTAGAAAAGCGAATATACTAGGCACTCTATAGAAATATTGAGAAAGATATTTGTCAGGGGTGGCTCTTCCCTTACACTGTATGATTTCTGAAAGAATTTTAAGGTGATAAAAATATATGTTTCTTTTTCTTTTTAGAACATTTCAATTAGATGACAGCCCGTGAATTCTTTCACTGAAAAACATAAATTTGATGTATCTACTTGATGTAAAGGAGGATCATTTCAGAAATAATCTACAAATACAT
>ENA-UOUE01001293-UOUE01001293.1-compost-metagenome-genome-assembly--contig:-NODE-1293-length-16406-cov-4.580501_pt1 | contig 16406 bp, 4 predicted proteins | sample MGYA00238146_ERZ747223 | MGnify/ENA primary metagenome ERZ747223 (study PRJEB28781, sample SAMN06268865) | compost metagenome | isolation source: single cell | place: USA: California, Emeryville, Joint...
AAATATGAAGAGCCCAAAAAGGTTGATAGCAAACGAAAGTACTCCTCTTCCTCGTCTTCCTCATCACGGTCTTCTTCATCTTCCTCATCCAAATCTTCGGCTTCTGATAAGAAAGGCCTTACATCTGATCCAATTACATCCAAGAAGGACATGTCAGTCCAAGAAGAGGAGCCTCGATATAGTGAACATAGGGTGATTCCAAAGAAAAATGTTTTATTACCCAAGAAACAGGCTTTTAACATGCAGAAACAACCATCTAGTGACAGCAGTTCTTCCGAGGATGAGAATTATGCAATCAAAAAGAACAATCTTCAGAAAACCCAGCCAAAATTAGCTCAAACTTCACATCCACGACTTGAATCTCTCAACTCTTCTTCCTCTTCTGAGGATGACAGTGGGACTGACATAAAGAATATCAAAGGAGTGAAAGGATTTACTCTAAAAGGTTTCGTGCCTAAGCAAAACGACTCACCGCTTGAGAACAAAATTAGTTTCGGTGGAAAGAAGACAAAAAAATCTGAGGAATTAAAGGCAAAAAAATCAAATTCTGAAAGTAATTCATCAAAGAAAAAGCAAGATGAAAGCAAGGGTACCGGTGAAAAACGTAAAATAACGAAGCCAGATAGAACAAAGGAGATTGATACAAAATTAGAACCACAATTGGCTGAACTTAAGACTTCTCCCATGAATAAATCTCCAAAACTAGGACCAATGTCGGATCAGCTCAAGCTTCCTTTGCAAAAATTGACGAATCAACAGATTCATGAAATACAAGAAGTCGAAGAAGAACATGACAAATCTCAAATCTCCAATTACAGTCAGCGGCTCACAAGAGAGTCGCCCAATGGCAAAACTAATGCTACTCCAAAGTCCGGCTTGCCAAGAGATGAGCTAGATCTCAGTTTTAATAAACAGCAAATTCAAGTGACTGTTCAGCCCAAATTCAATGCCAAAAAATTTGAGGAAAAAAGCCTAGAAATGAGTCGCGATGACCTGTTAAAATACTATCAACAAGAAATGAGTCGAATTGAAAGTTCTGTTACTGATATTCAGGATGGCGATGAAAACGAAAATAAAGCTCCGAACGACGACGATGAAGAAGTGTTTACATATGAAATCAACGCAAGCAAAAAGAACCATACAAAGACAAAATCAGGAATGAGCTCTAAATCTGCGAGTAGCATTAAAAGCAAACAAAGCAGTACTCCCACCAAGAATTCCAAAAAAGGCACTCAATCTATTGTAAAAGTTGGAGGGAAAATTCAAGATGGGTCAGTCGACTATACAATTAATAGTAAGCTTCTTGAAGATCCGAACAAACTACAGAGCTGGCTCAACACAAGAAACCCTGAGAAAGAGTAAGTTTATTTTTCGCTAAATTAGTCTTATGATTGGGATGTAGTTTGGATGTGAGTTTTATTCCAAAAGAGTACTTATACAAACACAGGACCATACAAGATTCGTACTCCAACTTGAAGGAGAAAAGTAAACAGCTCGACACTCTGGCAAGGCCTTCTGTGCGAATCGATAACTCTCGCAGAAAAAAACCACAGCCGCAGGAAGATGATGTAAATAAACTACTTATTATAGTTTATCTCACTTTTTTTCCCTCTTCCAAATGATATAGGTGGGTATTTTCGGAAAGATATTAGGATTACTGAACTGTTCAAATAAAAGAGATAAATAAGCTTGAAATTATCGAATATGAATTCTTTACTTTGCCAGAATATGCAATTCTCAAGACTTTAACTGTATTCATATGTATGAATCAAATCTGTATTCATGAGAATTAAGAATAGAATTGTCTCACTTAATCAAAATTCTGTTGGGTCAAAGCTTTTCTCTTTTTTTTCACCTAGATGAAATATCATCTTTTCTCAGAATTTGCTGAAAATTCGTAACTATATGTGAAACTGAAGTAGAATGATAAACATTATTGGTATTCATCTGCTTGGTAAGGATTATCGATTCTCAATTCAAAACTAGACATTAGTAAAAATTAAATACAATTTATTCCAATTGAGATTGTTGGTTAGATGGCCTTTTCGAGGCCTTGCATGGAATCTCTCAAATAAAAATGTCTTAAACTATAAGCAGATTAGACTTATGAATGCTATTTTCAATATTCCGTTGTGGCTATAAAACTTGTATCATTAACATATGAACTAACAATATTCTAATGTGGAAGACCACCATCAATTTATATACAACTACTTACATGATTGTGTGGCCACAACAACTACTACTCTGACTCTAATAATTCCTAGGGACTATTTGTTCAGAACTAGATAAACTGTGTCTTCGTTTTGAATATGTCATCTTGTTCAATTTGGGATACTTCCCTCTCTTTAAGGACTTTCAAGAAGATTTTGATCGCACTGGTATTAAATCCAATGATATCTTCTGACTTCTTGAGATTATTTCTCAGACTCTTTTGAATCGCTGAAAGAACTCTGACGAGCTTTGCTGACGTTTTTATCTGCGACTCATAGTTTTGCAGAATAAAGTAAAGAATCCTAGTTGAGAGCTCAATATTGATGTTGTTTTGAATAAAATATTTGAGGTAATAGAGGAGCTTCTCGATGTGAGTGAAATGAAGGAATTTCAAGCAGTTTTCCAGTTGGTTGGAGTTCACTTTGTTGATTTCCCTCATCACAAATTCGGGAATGCTAAGGTCACCTAACTTTTCCATCTTTGGTCTCTCTGGTTTCGCCATTTTTTTCCTCCTCAGTTCAGGGGCGGAAAGGTACTCTTTTAATGCTATCTCGTACTGAATGTACTCTTCTCGCATCTGCTCTGCCAAATCGATAGCTGCAATGACATTCTCTCCATGTTTGAGGGTTTCAATGTTGAGACGGGTAACATCACTTGCACCTTGCCCTTTATTTGCTTCTTCTTCCATCATGTTAAATCTGTCTTGCATTGGCCCCTCAATCATCTTCTTCTCTTGTCTTTTTTCTTCCTCTTCCGAAACGAAAACTTGGTCCTTGGTCTGTCTCCAAACACGAATTGACCGATCATTCGATGAGGTCACAAAGAAGTCTCCAATCGAACTGATAGCTATGGACCAGATTTCACCGAGATGATCTTCGAAATCAAGTATGAGTTGATGTGTGTCTCCGTCCCAGTATTTTATCGAACGATCCTTGCCGGCCGAAAGGAAGTAATGAGTATCTTTAACGAATTTTACGGCCATTATACTGTCGTTGTGTGCAAAGATTGATTTATGACAGTTACCGAAATCCAAGCCCCAAATACGAATGTTCTTATCTGCAGAACCAGAAACAAGAAGGTAGTTATCGCTGGAGATATCGAATGAGAGCACTGGAAGTTTATGTCCATAGAGTGACAGGAATAGTCTGTCAGAATCAGAGAAGTAAATTTTGATGGTTGAGTCCAAAAGTGATGCAGCATAGAATTTTCCGTTAGGAGTGTATCTAACACAATGAATCTCGTCGATCATTTGCAAATGTTTGGCTTCTCTTAGCTCAAGTTCTTCGTACTGGTTAATGATGATATCCCAGAACTTTAAGCCTTTGTCTGCGCTTCCTGTGATCACAGAAAGACCTTCATGCCCCTCAGGACTTTCGTGGAGGTGAATACTCCAAATACTTGCTTCATGAGCCTTGACTTGGTAGGCGATTTCGGCTTTATTCGTATCGTACAGAGTGAGCTTTCCATCTTTATCGCCAACGAGGAAAAAGCGATCTTCTGGGAGGAAGATCGAGCAGGTACAATATGAGGATTCGAAAGTTCGGAAACATTTAAAGTCAGTAGTGTTCCAGAGCTTGATAGATTCTCCAGACCCCGTAAGTAGAACTGTGTCATAAGTAGATAGTGCGACCGTACGGACTGGCGTACGATGGCCCGCACTCTCGAATACTTTTTTGAGTTCAAATGAGGCCGATGGTGCGGTTTGATCGCTCTTGGCTTGGATATCTTTTTTGTTGATCACATAGGATACAAGGCTGTTGTTATGGAGATTCAGATAGCATGTCGATTTATCAAGGCTTTTGGAAGGAGTAAATGCCATTGATCGTACTTTTTGAGAAAAATTCGAAGTAGCAACATACTGAAGATGATTAGTAAACTGCTCTCTGTACGAAGCATAATCTAAATTCTCGATTTCATCAGTTTTGCTTTTTTCTTTGGCTCTCTTCACTTTTCTCTTAAACTTCTTTTGTATCTTTGATGATAAAAATCAATATGAATAGAATTCTTAGCGAAGATTGTTACTTCTTTTTCTTCCAGGAGCCTATAGATTTCTATTCCTTTGTCACCATCTAGAATAAAGTGAATTATTAGTATGTTCTCAAAGGAAAAGGAATAAGTACTGATAATGTAAAGTAATGATCCATCTGGGTCTAACTGCATATTCAGAACTCTTGCTGAAGAATGTCTCTGGAATTTTTCAAGTTCTTTCAAGATCCCAGAATCACTTCGAAATTTATCGTTTTCGAAAGAAAGTTTCAGGATTTGAACATCTTCGAGATTCGAGCTCAACAGAATAACTCGTTCACTCTCTATGTATTCGAAACTCCAGATTTCATTTGTAGAGCCTGGAAAAGTGGCTACACAGTCTTGAATCATTAGATCCCACACTTTGAATAATCCATCTTTAGAAGAGCTCAGAATCAAATTCATCTCAGTATTTTTGAGCTTCTTGTTTTCAAGACTCAACTTTATTGGCATTAACTTTGTGATTGCGTTCTTGTGGCCTTCGAGTCTAAGAGGAAAAGTTAGATTTGGAAACTTTCTCATTGTTACTTGAATAATGCCGATTCGGTGATAATGTCCCAAACAATGATATTGTTGTCATAGCTTCCACTAATCAGTGTTGAGTTCTAGACGGAGATAGTTAGGTAAAAGGATCAATCTCTTCTCATTTTACGTTATCCGTGAATGCCATACAAGAAACTTGAGCACGATGACCAGATAGGTATGTTTTTAAAGTCAGAGTTTCTAGATCCCATAAAGCAATATCTCCATCATTATGACTAGAAGAAATACATTAGATTAGTTCATCAGAGCTTTAGTTTGTTGTTTACCCTGCTGCCAAATAAAGTGTCAGCTTTTCGTCTGATAAAGCTAAATGAGTAATTTCAGACTTCTTCTCCCTTTGATTGTCAGTTAGCCTTGACTGTACTTCATCTAATGACGAGTTATTCAGGATCAAACCATATCGGTATTACTTGTCCGAGGATTGATTAGGAGAACGATCTCGTTAGCGGCAGCTATTACCAGATTTCCTGGAGAAATGTTAGGTAAGAACGCTAGTACTGAGGCTGACTTCATACCTTTTTTCAGGAAAAGGATATTAGAAGTGTGTCCGGCAATAAGTCCGATGACTTGATCGGCTACGTAGCGAAGGTAAGCTTTGACCATTTTGCGATTGAATTAACAAATACAATTTTGGATTTTATTAATGATATCTCTGAATTACGAGAAGATAAATCGCGGTGTATAAGATGGAAAGGTTTTTTTCCCTTTTGAGGATTATTTTCCCAGACGTTCCTTATCATCTATCAATGAATGTCTTAAAGCAACAAAAACCTAAGTTAGGGGTATCAAAATTTTGAAATGAAGTTGGTTCTGAATCTAAGATTATTTCCAACCAGCAATAGGGGTAAAGTAAAATCGCTTCTCACAAAGGCAAATAAATATGAAGAGTTTAAGTTTCCAGCTGACGATAAGCGATGAATGATAAAATGTGAGCTCAATCTTCAGTCTTTTATAAGTGAATGACTATCCCGAAAAGTTGTCTGTAACTTTTGATCCTTTTTCTGTTTCCCCTTCTTCTTCGTTGAGAGAATTATTTATATATTACATGTTTTTGATGAGCGAAGGAGACTTTAAATTGAAACTGATAAACAAAATTTGTTTCTGAGACAGTAATAGGAGTTCATCAAAAATTGGTATCGAAGTAATTCCAACAATTTTTTGACAATACAGAATTGAATTTGAACAGATCAGTTTTAAAGTATTTTGAACAATGAACCCTTCAACAACAAGTACGACCAAAGCCTCGCAGCCAAGTGCAATCGACGCTCGACAGCTTGCACTTAAAAAAATAGAGGAGCAAAAACAGAAGCTCGAAATGAAACTAAAGAAGGAAGCAGAGGAAAAGAAAAAGAAATTAGAAGAAGAGCGAAAGAAAAAATTAGAAGAAGCGAAATTAAAGAAGAATCAGGACAGTAAAGGGAAGGCCAAAACTGAACAATTGACAGAGTCCACTAAAAATGTGAGTACCAATAAAGAACAGAACCCGCAGCAATCATTAGCGAACAAATTGGTTGGAACAGAAACAAAAGAAGCTCTGGATGGTGATGCTAGTGATACGAACTTCAAAGCACAAACACACAATCACGAAAACAGCCCTAAAAAATCAGAAGCAGATACGAATATTTCAATCCATCAACAAATTTCTCCTCAAGACACACGAATCCAAACGGCAGGAGACCAAAAGGATAAAAATATTGAAAGTGATGACCAAGAATACTCCCAATTCGTGCAAATTAAAAAGAGTATTGTAAGAGATCAAGAAAATATTGATGCAAATAAAATGCAAAACTCATTACAGAGCTCACAAAATATAAAAAAAACGCTTGACATGGGACTCTATGATGAAGAAGCAGGCCAGAAGCAAGCATATGCTAGCATTTCAAAGCTAGACAAAGTTTCTTCTTCCCATTGGACTTTTAATGAAAATAAAGAAGCCAAAGATCATCAAGAAATTCAAGGTTACAACAGTAATTCGCATGATCAAGACAGCGATGATGGTGGAGTATATAGAGAAGATCCCACAGAGAACGTGAATAACCAAGAACCTACTTCAAAAGACAATAGTGACGATACTCAAGAATATGAAGAAGAGATTCAGGAAGAAGAGGATGATGAAGAAGACCAAAATTCACATTTTGCAATCAATCAACAAAGTGACCCACTTAAAAGCTATGAAAATCTAAAAAGTCAGCGAGAGACCGAAATAGGCCAGGAAAACCAGTTGCCACAAATGCAAACTGCAACTTCTATGGAAAAATTTGAGCAGAATCGCAACTCAGATTTTGCACTTGACTTTCGTCTCCAACAGCCGAAAATTGTTGGTCAATCGTTAAATGAAAATTATCAAAGCTTTAAAGGCAACGAAAACCTTAAGAGTGTGGATAGATCGGAGTTCGAGCTCTCAAGTCAGAATATCTACCAGAGCAATAGATACGAGAGGCTCAAGTCCATTCCAACAGACTCCTTGCAAGAGGCATCCTTCCAGTCAAAACCTGAGATAACTCAACAAAAATTTCTGCCTCCAATTTCAAACACCAGAAATGTTCAAGTCCTTCCTGCCACAAGCGATTCTAATACTGGCAATATTAGAAAGCTTCAGAATAATTTTATGTATCAATCTTCTGAGAAACAGCAAAAGAAGAATGACAATTATGTCGCTCATGACCAGCAGTGGGGTACCAATGCGACCTACTCTCAACAAAAAATCCAGCCTATTGAGAATTCTTCTCGTCAAATTTCAAATGAGAAAAAGACACAAAATCCAAAGTCTCAGGATAATGCTGCTAATCAAGAAAAAAAACTTACAGAAAAGGACAAACTTCTTTTAAAAATGGAAATTGATTCTAAGATTAAAAGAATGATGAACGAGAAAGCACAGCAGCAAAAACAGCAAGAGGACAATCGTATGAAAATGAAACAGAACGTTATGAGTCAATTGTACGGTTGGCAAGAAAAGCGCGAAATCACTGCTGTTGAACCTCACATTAGTGAAATTGCCGAGGATGATGCGATTTCCAGTAGCATCCAATCCAAAATTAACTGGAAAGAAATCGAAGAATTGCCCATCGAAACGAAAAATAATGTACTCAGAGCCAGCGGGAAACAGACTGAGATTCGAGCTTCGAAAGACTCTAAATTTTCTCATGAATCAAGGTATTTTCCAGGGCATCAAGAGAACTATGAATTTCAAGGTTCAAATTATGATACTGGAGTTGATGCGCAAAACAGAGAAGAAATAACAGCAAAATCTATCTGCAAGGATTCACAGAAACTAGATTTCGGCACTCATCAAGCTACTCAACTACAAGTAAATACGGCCCATTTTAACACTTTTGGGCAAAATGATAATCGCACAGTGAGTGTTGATATCTCACAGGATGACCGAAAAAGCTCTAACCGTTTTGCGTCACAAAATCTTCAATCAAAAGACCTTGAAATTCAATCTATTGATAAATTTTCTCAAAAGCTAGGTCCACATGAAAATATTTCCCAGCTAGGTTATTCTTCTCCAGCTAACTTCGGCTTTGAAGAATACACTGACGGCGGAGACCATATGAAATTCTCACAAAACTATGGAAGATCACCCACAAAAAATGCTTTAGTTACTGATCTCAATTATGATAACAACTTTGATCAGATCAGGCAATCTAAGACGAACTTACCTCCGAAAAATATTCCTCAAGAGAAAGATATCACTCAAAACTCAACACACAAAGAATTTACTCTATCCGCACAACCATCTGCGAAGTCAGCAAGTAGATATCAGGTGAATGCTTCCAACACTCATTATTCGAGGGATGAATTATCAAATTCTCCAAAATACAATGACGAAGGAAACTATAATTATCAAATCACAAGTAACGAAAGATATGAGCCAAACAAGGCAAAAGAGACTAAAAAAGAGCCTGATTATGATAACAATGTTGAAGATATAGCTGAAGATCTTGATGGCGGGTTTGAAGAAGATGAGGTAGTGACTGGGACTGAGTCTAAGAGCCATTATGATTACAATCCAATTCCGAAGACAAACGAAAAAAGCCAGCAGCTAAAAGGAAACGAAGAGGGAACTGCGAATAATACCAGAACAAGCGGAACGAGAAAAACTTGGCAAAAGCAACCATCTGTTCAAGAGAATGACTTTGAAAAAAAAGGGCCCATTAGTGAGCCAACCGCTGAAAAAATCGAGACTGAAAATATTCCATTGAAACCTACTAAAATCATTATTTCCAACGATGAAGATGAAGAGGCTCGAGAGAGAAAACAAAAGAAATTTGAAAGATTTCTTAAAAGAAAAGAAGAAGAACGTCAGCAAGTAAAAGACCGTAGGATGCAAAGTCGAGAAAGATCGATTGAAAATAATCGAGCTGACAGCCAGAATGATGTTTCTGATAATGAAATCATAGCCAATAAAACTCCAGTGAACACAAAGCCAACTAAGAAATCACCAACTCCAACAAATATTGAAAGTCAAAAATCTACAGCAAAGTTTGGCAAAGGATTGGATGACAATACCCCCGACACTTCTCCAGGTAGAGGAAGATCATCTGATAAAATATTGAAAAAGAAAGGAGAACCTACTTATAATCGACGTGACAGTGTTGAAGAAAATAAAGCTGGGGACACATCCGCCAGACTTATTAAGACTCCCAGCAATAGACAAAACTTAAGCAATAAGCCTCCCACAAATCTGAATCAGAAAAACATGATCAAGCCCACCAATAAACCTCTGATAAAGAACGCTTTGACGAATGTGTGCTTGTCGGGGGATTTTAATAAGAGAGATAGAGAATTGGTATTCGAGAAGATGGATGAGATTAAAACTGATAATTTCATTATTGTGTTTAAAGGGGTCTCTGGTAGACATGTAATCAAATATTGTTATTTTATTCTAATCTAAATCATTTGTCAATAGGACTTCCGAGGATTATGCTCTTTTGATTCTGCCACTGGCGAGGTAAAACGTATATATGCGGCAGCTCCAACCCCAGCTACGTTGGATGCGAGTATGGTTCATTCATACTACAGATATGATAGTGGTTCGAAGGAATTTAAAGAAATTACAGGCAATAAATCTTTTTCTATCGCAGTAGATGCCGTTGCACTCCATCCGAGCCTTTTTAAGCAAAACGTGAATGCCAGTAAATTTTAGTGGATACTTTCTCAATTAAGTTCATGCTCTTACATGTTACATTCAAGTGTATGCTGCTAAATTTTTGTCAAATGTCATTCTCTCTTCAATCTAGAAGAAATATCACTGATAATACTTTATTTTCTTACAATTAGATGAGGATCGTTTATACCACTAGGGATAATTTCTTTTCGTAGCTCAGAAAACACTCGAGCCCCAAAATATAGTAACGATGAGTACAAACTTCAAATACTGTGTCATGGCGGCTGTCGAATTCCCTCATGGATTTAGTAATGACAAAAATTGACAGATTAACAAATGCAACCAAAACAAAAAAGAAAAACAGCTATAAGCCTCCATTTTAGTTTCATAGACATTCTGTACTGTTCTCTGATAAATGATTTAAGTGATATTCATAGTTTATTTTGGCAACCTTGCTTGTTGATGCATTGAATGTGTTTAATTTTCTTGATTTCAATGTTCTCCTAAATTAGTATTATTTCTATGACTCCAATACAGTGGTCAAATTTTATAGATATGAATCGATTATTTCTAAACAGCATATTCTTTTTGGTATCAACATTCATTTTAGAGATACTCTTTAGGAATCATCTTTCGTACTAAGCAGATAGGTTAAGCATCCGGATTACTCTTCACTGATATTTGGAACTTCTCAGTCTAAATTTGAAAATGAGTTAATAATGATATTAAGTGAGTCTTCGATAATACCTGATCGCAACCAACATATGAGTCACACATCAAGTATAGTGTAACATCGTAATCTCCTTCATCTGGGGCTATGAACTTCAAATTGACATTCAGACTCTCTCCAAAGTTGACTCTCTTGAGTGTCAATATCTTGTTATTCTTGTTATCGCCAAGAACTATCCACCAAAACTCTTCTTTCTCCTACAGTAAATTAAAAAAAAAAATGATTATTTTCTGAAAAAAATTTGAAAATTTCTTACCTTTGGATAGAATGGTGCATGCACACGGTCGCCAGTTTCATCTCCTTCTCTTGTAAGCATGACGTTCATGGAGACGCTCTCTCCAGAAATCAAGCTATCGGCAGCAGGTTTCTTGAATTCCATGTTAATACTTGGATATCGATTGCAGGCCTCTGCAACTTCTTCCATCTGTTGAGGAGTGAATCCAAGTAGTTTTTCTCTTTCATCATCTTCCATCTGCATCAAATCAGCCAGGTCATTCACTCCATGTTCAGCGCATTTTTTGATGAGAGCTTGATCAAAATGAGGTAACTGCAAGAGTTGTGAATCTGTTATCCACATTGCTTGAACAACCATCTGTGAGAGTTGCATTGCTAACAATGCCGGTTTAAGCCATCCCTCGCTACTGATGACATCTACCATCGCCTGAATGAGTCTTGTGGTAATCTCTAATATGATCCTCTGATCCCATAGCAAATCTGAGGAGATAGGAATACGCCCGAAATGGCACTGCAGTAGGACGAAGGTCTTGGTGTTTGGCTCATTGAACTTTGGCATCTCCGTCTTGTATTGGACTTCAGTAGAGAGTTGTTTTATCAACGACTCTTCTCCATGCCTGATCGGCACAATTTCAAATTCTGTTGCCTTGGAGATGATTTCAAGGAGCTGTTTCATTTTAAAGTTGGGGTTCATCAATCTTGCGAAGATGTCTATTGTTGTATACTTGATATAGTAGTAGCTGGCAATGATTCCAAAGTTTAGAGGTGCGAGATTGATGTCATCTTCGCAGGTAATACATTTACTTTCTGTGAGCAGCTCGACATTCTTTTCAACGAGGTCAGAGAGGTAGTCGTTGATAATTGTTCCTGTGACCCCCTGGAGATTGTAATAGTTCGGGTTTTGGAACAGTCTCCTGTAGAACAAGGTCCATGTGAGGTAATCAATACAATCTTGCTTGTTTTCTATAGTCTTGGCAACTACTTCGGCATTAAGGTGGTCAGCAAAGAAATGATTAAGGTGAGACTCAACAGGGAAAGGATCATAGAGGAACTTCTTATAGAATTCTTTCTTTGGAGTATGGGTATAGATTAGGCATTTGGCACCGTCATCTATCAGCGATCTGCCGGCTTTTCCCAACATCTGAAGCATATCAGGAATGGTATAGTCGATATAACGTCTTTCTTGTCCATCATATCTCTGCGTGTCCATAACAACAACCATATGAGATTGCTGACTGAGTTCCCAGCAGAGTCGATAGGTGCTTACGAGCAATTGAACGGCACCACTCTCAAAGAGCTTTTCCACAAGATCACGATCTCTATCATCCATACCTTCATAGATGTAGCCAACGCCATATTCAAGACAATGCCTAAGAATCCTTTCCTGTGCTTTGGATATGTATTTGGTCATTTCTTCAGAAGAGATATGAAGGAATCTTTTTGGTTCGTTGTCAGCTCCGGCCATGGCCACTAGATCTAGAGCAGTAATACGAGCCTGTTTACGATCAGAAACGAAAACCATGACAGGCTTTCCCATTGAATGCTGCTTAATTCCTCTGTAGATGTGTTTCCCCATAGCATTAAGTCTCACAGCTCTCTGGGTTTGATCGAATCCTTGAATATAAATTTCAAGAGGAACTGGACGCACATTTGGATGGAAATTGAAACAATGATCAGGAGCTGCTCCGATCCATTCCGCAATGTCACGGGAATTTGCTATAGATGTAGCAAGTCCCACGAGACGAATTTCCTGATTCAATTGAATGGCTATATACCTCATTCGTGAAGTAATAACTTCCAAGACGCTGCCACTCTCTCCCAACAAGTGAAGTTCGTCAACAATCACAAGCCGGATTAACTTCATGACTTTTCTTTGTTTCCATCTTCTGGAGAAAGTGTCCCAGTACTCAGGAATACTGAAAATGATATCACAGGTCTCCATAATTTTGGAATCGATCGAAGGTTGGCCCGTGAGCTCTCCAATGCTAACTTTCACGTTCTTCAAATACTGAGAGATTTCTTTTCGTTTTTGTTTGCAAACTGATTCCAAAGGAGCCACGTACACTATTTTCGATTCTCTTTTTTGTTTCAGGCAGCGAAGAATTGCCAGCAATCCGCAGAGTGTCTTCCCGGAACCTGTAGAAGCTCCTAAGAAAACATTTCCGTCTGATCCATAGAGAGTAGTGAAAACCTGAGTTTGAATAGCGTTGAAAGTAGGGAAATGTTTCAACTGCTGCTCGACTTCGGGCCATTTCAGAGAAGAAATTGGAAGTAACTTCAGATCCAGGAGCTCCGTCAGAGGCGGAAATTTTTCTGGCAGGATTATATTTTTGAAATAGATTGGAACCACAGTTTCGCATTGCAGCCAGCGATCTGAAACTACTCTGATGTAATACAGAGGATGGAGTGGATCAAACAGTGGCACAATAAATTCAAAAATGTATTCCTTCAGTCCGATATGCTTATGCTTCAGTGTGAAATACTCATAGTAGAGAATTTTTTCTCCGTCACAGTCTTCGACAAAGATCCAGAAAGGTTCTGTGCTTCCATGAATTTCTCGATCCCACTGGAAATCAGGGTTTATTGTGAGTTCAATCTTCAAACAGGAACGTGTGATTGGTTGCACTGTAGCATTCACTTCAATTCGAGGGAATTGATGAATATACTTGTGGATCGTCTTTCCTAGTTTTGGGAATTTTATGACTTCTCCGATCTGCTGAGGAGTCATATTGTAGTAATGATCCCAAGTCAACTGTTCCTTTTTCTCAATACGTCTGAGAATTTCCTCTGGAATATTTTTGAATTGGCGGAGTGGAGTCATGCAGCTCCACATGCGCTTGTCGACCATTTTGCAGACATTCAGCGCCACCTGAGCAACTGATGCCCATTCTCTCCTCAGGAAGATCTCAAAGAGTCCTCTCATAATTCTACCTGCACTCTGAGTCACATAAGACATATCCGCGTTGAGTGCAAATCCTTCCAGTTTTAGTCTGCTTATATACGCTTGCAGAAGGATGCTTACTTTGGTTGATGGTTCATCAGGAGAACCTTTGACTGGGAGAGGGACTGTCTCCATCAACTTTTGAATCTCCATCTTCTCTTCTTCTCGAATGGGAATATACTTGAATTCATGAGAGAGCGAAAAGACTTTGAAGAGCTCGATCATTCCCATCGTTGGTTTGATATGCTCGTTGAAAGTAGCTATTGAAGGGTACTTGATGTAGTAATGACTTGCAATTTTTCCCAAAGCTGTTATTTGGAAGGCACCTCCTCGCTTGTCATATTTAATAAGGCCGTATCTGTCCAACAAAGTCGCAGCAGAATGAACCAAATCTGTTCTTCTTCTTACAAGAAGTGGGTCTTCTTCTATCTCCGCAGTCGTAATAGAATAAAGTCCAGGGTTTCGAAGCATTCGGATATAGAGATACGTGTATCCAAGCCAGTTGACAGCATCTCTGATGTTATTCACAGTTCCCAACACAATTTCAGCGTTCATTTGATCAGCCAGCTGTGAAATAAACTGAGATTCGATAGGGAGCTGATGGTTGAACAAAGAGAGGTAGAACTTCAGCTCTTGATAGGACGTAATGATAATACCTTCTCCAGATTTATCGTAGAGTGGTCTACCAGCTCTTCCGAGCATCTGCAAAACGTCCTGCGGACTTAACTCGACCCATTTTCCTTGTTCAGGGCTATAAATCTGAGTTCCCTTAATGATGACGGTATGAGCAGGAAGATTGACACCCCAAGCCAGAGTCGAGGTTGAGACAAGGACTTGAACGTGCTTATCACCAAACAGATCTTCGACAAGAGTTCTATCTGCTCTATCCAAACCTGCATGATGAATTGCAAAGCCGTAAGGGAGAAGTTCACGGAGCTCAGGATCCTTAGCATCGGCAGCAGTAGCCTCCAAAATTTTTTTGCTTGAAGAATCCTCCTTCAGGAATTTTGTAAGATCCTCCTTCGTCATTGCCATCTCTTTGAGTGCTTTTGCAGTCTTGGCTGTTTCCTTTCGGGAATGTACGAAAACGATCATTTGATATTTGCCTGCTCGTTCTATCACTTTCTCGTAAAGGATTTCGTTCATCAGAAGCATTCTTCTGACAGCCTTCTTTTCAGTAATACCAATGTATTGCTGTTCCAAAGGCACTGGTCTGTACGAGTTATCGAAATAGAAAAGTCCTTTATCTGCCTTTACTCTGATAAAGGCGGCTACATCTGTGTAGTTAGGGAGTGTGGCGGATAAGCCCATGATTCTGATCATTTCTTGAGTCGTTTCGATCGTTCTAATTGTTCTGGCAACTAAAGATTCAAGAACAGGACCTCTAGTGTCGTGGAGAAGATGGATTTCATCGATAATGATCAATTTAACCTTTTCGAGATAGGCTTTGTCACCACTCTTTCTCGTGATAATATCCCATTTTTCAGGAGTAGCAACAATAATTTGTGTTTCCTCAATCTGTTGTTTGGTTAGTTGCATATCTCCTGTGAGTTCTCTCACATTCATTTTGAAACTTGAGAGCTTCTTACTCATGGCTCCGACGATTTCTGTCACCAACGCTTTCATTGGTGCAATATAGATGCACTTGAAACTACTCAAATCAATATTTCCGGTAGATTTGTCACGGTGAACACTCATTTGATGAAGGATAGTAAGCAGTGCAATATTTGTCTTGCCAGCGCCTGTAGGTGCACAGACAAGCATGTTCTCAGAGCTATTAAACGCGCAGTTAAAGACCTTACTTTGAATGCGGTTGAATTCTTTGATGCCTGGAAAAGCTCCCTGCGCCCATTGAGGAAGCGAGCTAATTTTAATAATTTCGTCATCACCTCCTTTATGGCGAACAGCAGGTACATAGACCTCATCATAGCCTTTCTTTTGTAAGCGCCAAGATCCTGTCGGCAGGGTGCATTTATCATTAGAGATAAGATGGTTTCCTGCAGAAAAAGTCAGATTCTCTAAATCAAGAATTCTCTTTGGAATTTTGGTGAAATCTTCGTCGGTGATCGTTATTCTCTCAAGAGGAAGCTCTTTCTGAGACTCTTGCATAGCCTTAGCTTTTTTCGAAAGGTTCGCTATCTCCTTCTTGAAGTTGTACCCAAACTCCTCCTTTCCTTTTCGATCTTTTGATCTCTCGAGCTCCTGAAGAATTTCGACAGCAGTCTCGTTTTGTTTCATTTGCTCAATGATGGCAGCCTTTTCTTTCTCGCTTTGAGCTTGGCCGAGTTTCGTGCAGTAGTAAATTTTGAATCTGTTGTTCATCAGCAGTTTGATTAAGTCAAATTTATCATATCCCAAGAGCATGACGAGTTTATTCTCGCAATCGATGTCGCTTGGTATGCTTAGTATTTTGAGTATTTCTCCTTCCATTTGTTGGACTTGAAGAGCGTCAGGAAGGTATTTGTTCAACTCGGTCTGAAGCCAATACGCATCGATTTTTCCAACATCAAGATAGTACTTATCATCTTCAACTTCAACACCAGCTAATTCATCTTTCGTGATAGCAAGTCCTTCTTTTTCTTCAACGATGTCTCGTTCTTCCTCATCAC